>Ga0299914_10000088_pt1 | contig 51313 bp, 50 predicted proteins | sample RVTome_10_FD_201361 | JGI IMG/M metagenome (GOLD analysis project Ga0299914, IMG submission 201361) | Soil microbial communities from uranium-contaminated site in the Upper Colorado River Basin, Wyoming, United States - RVT153D57 (version 2) ... | reverse complement strand
GGCCAGCTCGACGGCTTCACGCCGGAACTCGGGCGGGTATGGGGGCTTGGTGCGTGGCATCGACTCCTCCTTGCCGGAGTCTTGCGACCCCAGCGCTCAGGTGTCGTCGAAACCGGGGGAAGTCCAGAAGCTCAGGTCGAAGCGACTCAACTGGTGATAGACGCTATGCGGGCGCTCTACTCAGAACGGCCCGAGCTAATAGCCGACGACCAACGCGGTAAGACGCTGGCCTTGGCGGGCCCAACCTGATCAGTGTTACGTGTTTTGTCGTTGGGTTGTTGTTTCTGGTTCCCTGCTTGAGACCACGTACTCGGCAGGCCCGGAGTCCTCGACCCAGCCCGGCTTCCAGGTGACGCCCTCGACCAGCTCGCCGACCGACATCGAGTAGGTGCCCGCGAGTCGAATCAGAATGTCGAGGCTGGGGATCGCCTCGCCGCCCTCGATCTTGTCGAGGCGGGCGCGGGTGAGAGCGGCTCGGCTCGCCGCCTCTTTCTGCGAGAACCCGGCCCGCTCGCGAGCGCGGTAGAGGTTGTCGGCGAAGCGAGCCTTGGCCTGGAAGCTGAACGCAGCCGCTGGTTCTCCCATCAGGGATCGCCCCCTGGCTGCTCGCCGTTCTCCGACCCGGGTCGCTTGACGACCTCCCACTTACCCGGCACGACGATCGTGTAGCCGGGCTTCCATTCCAGCCCGACGGCGAGGTCGTCGAGCGGGACGCCGAGGCTGCCGGCGATGCGCACCGCCGTATCGACCCGCGGCATCCGCTCGCCTCGCTCCAGCAGGCTGATCTCGGTGCGGTGCAGGGAGGCGCGGAAGCCAAGCTCTTCTTGAGAGACGTCGGCACGCTCGCGACAGCGGGTGAGGTTCCGCCCGAAGCGCGTCTTCAGCTCCTCGGTCGGGGGTGCCAATGCGGGCGGGCGCGGACTCATCGCTCGCCTCCCTGAATGTCGGCCTGACCCGGATGGATCAGGTTGGCGACGATCGCCCCGCGCCGGCTGGCGCGGCCGTCCTGAAGCGTCCAGCGCTCGGTGAGCTGGCCGGCGACCATCACCGGGGCGCCCTTGTGTAGCTCTTCGACGTGCTGCCCGCCGACGTCGCCCGGCACCTCGACCTCGTAGGCGGCGGTCGCCCAGAGCAACCGCGGGTGTTCGGGGTGGGCGACCGGAAACTCGACTTCCATGAGCAGGACGGGGGTGCCGCCCGGACCACCGCCCTCCGCTGGATCGCCGAGCAGCTTCCCGGTCACGACCGCGTAGTTGAGACCCGGCGGCGTCGACTCGGGGAAGAGCCGTCGCCGTCCGGGCCGTTGACCGCATCGCCGGCACATCGCCTACTTCGCCTCCACGAGGACGTAGGCGCGTGGCCGCTTCTTGGCTTGGCGCACCTTCTTGTCCTTCGCCAAGCGGCCGAGGCAGTTGGCGACGGCCCCGGCCGAGCGACCGATTCCCTTGCCGATCGCCGTGGCGGTCAGCGGGCCGTCGCCTTTGTGCTTACGCATGTTGGCGAGGACGAGGCCATCCAGCTCGCCGGGGCGCAGGCGTTTAGGCGCGGGCATGTCAACCACCCCCGTAGGTGTCGCTGAGCACCGCGAGGATCTCCTCGCAGGTATCGCGGGTGCGTTCGTAGCCATCGATGACATCGGGTGGCGCGACCGACGTGCGCTCCTTTTCCACGTCCGCCAGTCCGCCCTTCGCGTCGTCGCGCAGGCGCTTGGCAACTTCCATCAGGTCGAGCGGGGGCATCGTCAGCTCGACCGTGTCGCGGTCGTCCTTCGGGTTCCAGCCGAGGTCCGCCATCAGACGGAAGTCCTCGCCGAACTCGATCGCCAGCCGCTCGGCGGTGGCGTAGTCCTTGTTGGTATCCAGCGCGGTCCAAAGGTCGCCCAAGGCGGCGAGGTGGTTGCACACCTGCTCGTAGAGCGCGTCGCGCTGGCTGGCGACGATCTTGATGGTGGCGCGGGGCATGTGCCCTCCTTCCGGTAGGGCACCGAAGGGCCGCCGCGATGCCGCCGAGAGTACTTCGGCGAGTAGCGTTCTCCTTGCATCGAAGACCAGCTCTTCGGTGCCAGGCCCCGGGGCGTTTGCGCGCCGCCGGGGCCATCTATGTCTTGGTCGTCGGCGACAGTAGCTCCGCTCGCGGCACAAAGCGAGCCGATTACCGGCCGATGCGCGGCGATTCCGCTCGATCGCCGCTAAGCGGCTACCGTGCCAGCGAGCCGGGATTGGCGTCGATGCGCGCGCGACCTTCAGGCGCGGACGGCTGAGCTAGGGCCAACTCCACGAGCCCGGCCTGCAGAGCCGGGTTCGCTCGTTTTCGGGCCGCCGTGCGCCAGTCGGTGCGCCAGTAAATCGGTGGCGCGGGGACGAGACGCGCCACTCGTGAGGAAACCGAGTGCCTCTGCGGCTGCATCCGCGGCGTCCTGAGTATCGAGCGCAGGGTCTCTGTGCCGAAGTCGACTTCTGCGCCCGCTAAGCTGTTCGGAATCGCGGCACCGGAATCGCCTTCGGGTCTCTGGTGATCGGCGAGTTACCGAAAACCAGCCTCCGACATGGAGGAGTGAACATAGAAAGGAGCCCACCCAATGGTGAGCACCAAGGTCAAGGCCCATGAGGCCCGTCGGATCCACGATCCGAACTTTCCCGAGGCCGTCGAACACATCTTCACCGTCGATGTGCTCGATCTCCCGGAGCTCCCGCTTGGAGCGAATCCGAGGGAGCAGAACACGAACCGCCGCGTTTACCGGGACGTTGCCGAGTCGCTGCGCAATGAAAATGGCGCGGACAACGCCTTCCTGGGCAAGAACCTCGGCATCTTTGCCTGCGCGGCGAAGGTAGAGAAAGTCAAGGGCAAGGAGGACGAATACACCCTCGAGTTCAGCGAGGGCGAGAGCGTTCCGGAGGGCCTCGACGGCGTTCTAAATGGCGGTCATACGGCGCAGCTGATCTGGAAAAACCAGCAGGAGATCCGTGACCGGCGTGAGCAGGGCCGGGACATCCGACAGTACGTGAAGCTGTACGTCCGCCAGGGGTATCCGCGGGCGGTCTTGGCGGAGATGGCCGGGACGCTCAATACCACCCTGCAGGTTCAGGCCTACTCCCTGGCCGAGCACCAGGATCGCTTCACCTGGATTCACGAGGTGGTCGACGACAAACCCTATGCGAAGGCGATCGCGTTCAAAGAGAACCAGAAGGCGCCGTATTTCGTGACGGACGTCCTTTCGATGGCCGCCCTCTTCGACACGATCGGCTACCCGAACGATGGCGGCTCGCACCCCACTGGCGCCTACAGGGAGAAGTCCCAGATCCTGAAGCGCTACTTGGACAACCAGCAGCAGTTGGAACGCCTCAAGCCAATCCTCAACGACATCCTCGTCTTGCACGACACCATCGCGAGCGAAGGTGCCGAGAAGTACAACGAGTACTTCAGGGGCGGGAGCAACGACCCTCAAAGGAAGAGGGGCCGCGCCAAGGATCTCGAATGGGTCGACGTCGGGAACTTCGAGTTCCCATTCACCGGGACCTCGGGCGAGCGGAAACTGAACCGGGCGGCGATCTATCCGGCGCTGGCGGCCTTCCGCTGGATGGTCGATGACAGCGGCTCGAAGGTTAAGTGGAAGGGCGGCTTCAGCGCCGTGATGAAGATCTGGGAAGCGGCTGGACCCGAAATGATGAAGCTGACTCAGGACACGAGCATCGATAGCGGTCGCAGGACGATGGTGATCGGCAAGAGTTCATCGCACTACAACTCGCTGCATTCTGCGATCGCGAAGCACCAGCTGATGTCCCGCGCCTCCTAGTGAGCGGGACGGGCGGAGGCGGGCCGACAAGGCTCGCCGCCGCCCTCCGGCGTCCGGTGTGAGACCTAGCCTTGGTTCATCGGCTTGGCCTCTGGGTCGCGCATTGCGGTGGTTGAACCGCAGGCAAAGGGAAGGACGGCCGAGCGGTGGCCTCCCCAATGCCGCTCTACCGCCCCGCGGCCACCGCATCTGCTTCGTCCGTGAACCGGACGCGTCCCGCATCGAGATCTCGGCGAGTAGCCTCGACCGGCGATACTGCCCCCGTGGACCTGCTCGCGGTTTCGACGGGGGTCGCCATCGCCTACGGAATTGGCCTCTGGGTCGTGCTGATCATCGGGCCGGCGACGGTCACGGTGCTGAAGGGTCAGTGGACCCTGTTCGATTACGGCTGGTTCACGCTCGGGATCGTTTGGTGGATCACGGACTTCAGACTGGCCCGACCCGAGTCCTGGTGGGCCCGCCATCTTTATGGTCCAGCCAAGCTTGCGCGTGCCGAAGCCCGTTACCCGGAAACCCTGGCTGAAGAAGAAGGGATCGACGGAGAACCCGACCCACCGTGGGTCCGCGTCGCAACCGCACTCTTCCTCGCCCTCTGCATCCTCGCGGCGATCCTCGCGGTCGGAGGGCTCCTCGGTCTCTAACACCGGACTACCGAGTGCCGGGACCAGCGAGCTCACGCCACCTCCGGCTCGAACGCCATCATTCGCTACTAATAGGCGGCGGCGGTGAGTCCGCGCGGATTGCGTGACGACGAATTACCGTGCCAGCGAAATCGAATCACCCTCCACCCGTGCCGCGTGGTTCGTCTTGTGTGCCGCTGGGGGTACTGACTTTCGCAGCGGCCGAACCGCCGGCTGAGCACGGGCCGGCGTCTCGGCTCTGCGACGCGGGATGAACCAGACGTCCCTCGTCGGCTCATCCGTGATCCTCGGTGTGCTCTCGCCCCGACTCGCCGGCTGCCTCGCCCGGTAGCTCGCCGGACTCGACGACGACGAACTGGGCCATCATCCCCTCGTCCTCGTGGCGGAGCAGATGGCAGTGGTACATGTACGGGGAATCCGGGTCGGCGTAGTCCTCGAAGCGCATGATCAGCCGCACTCGCACTCCGGGTGGCAGGGGGATCGTGTCCTTCCAGCCCGAAAGCTCGGGCGGGGGATTCTCGCCGGCCACGTCGAGCACCTGAAACTGGATGTCGTGGACGTGGAAGGTGTGCGGCTGTCCGTGGCTGTTTTCGACCTCCCAGACCTCGGTCGTGTCCACGCTGACGACGGTGTCGATGCGCTCCATGTCCATCTCCTCGTCGTTGATTCTGCGCGAGCGCAGCTCGAACTCGCGCGTCTGCGCGGCATCGGCGGGGTCGAGCTCCGGAATGTCGACGAGCTCAGTGGGAACGGCCGGTGAGGATTCGAGCTCTGCGGCGGCGCGAAGCTGTAGCACGTCGAAGGAGTCCTCACCGCCGTCCTTGCGCGAGGTGTCCGAGCCGGGCTCCAGGTCCGGCGGGTAGGAGCGCAGCACCACACGCTCTCGAGGTTGCATGGCAACGACGATCTCAGCCCGCTCACCCGGTGAGAGTTGGATCCTGCTCCGCCGATCCGGTTGCTCGAGCAGGCCTCCGTCGGTTGCTATCAGGATGAAGTCACGCTGGTCGGAGAAGCCGAAGTCATAGGTGCGTGCGGTCGAGCCGTTGAGGAGCCGCAGCCGCACCCGCTCGTTCGAGACGTCCAGATATGGCCCGTAGGTGCCGTTGACCAGCAGCGTGTCGCCGAGGATCCCGAGCTCCTCACGATCGTCCTCGACCAGGGAGCCGTCCTCGGAGAAGCGCTTGTCTTGGACGATCACCGGGATGTCGTCGACGCCGTAACGGCGGGGCAGGTCGAGGCCGGCCTCCTCGGCGTCGTCGAGGATGAACATGCCGGCCAGCCCGCGATAGACGTGCTCCTCCGTCTCGCCGTGCGGGTGGGGGTGGTACCAGAGCGTTGCCGCGGGTTGGTCGATCTCCCAGCTGGGGGCCCAGCGATCACCCGGCTCGATGTGCTGGTGGGGACCGCCGTCGGCCTCGGCCGGTAGGTGCATGCCGTGCCAGTGCACGGTGGTCGCCTCGTCGACCCCGTTGCGGAAGTCGACCAGCACCCGCTCGCCGCGCTCGGCTCGCAGGGTCGGCCCGAGGTAGGGGCCGTTGAAGCCCCAGGTAGCGGTGGTCCTGCCGGGGAGGAATTCGCGCTCGCCGGGCTCGGCGGTCAGCGAGAAGACCCGTCGGCCCTCCGAATCGAGCTCCGAATCGGCAAGCGGTGGGATCGCGAGTCGGTTCTCGAAGGGCACCTCGCCGACGGTCTCCACCTTGGTCCCGGCGTCGAACGGCCCGCAGGCGGAAAGCACCACCGCACAGAGGGCGGCGGCCGCTGCCGTGGCAGCCACCAGCGACCGCACTCGGGCTGGGATCTGGGCGGTGTGCCTTGGCCGCATCTTGATTGGGAGGTAAGCAGATTCTGGGCGCGGCCGATGGCGGCCAGCAGTTGGAAGTCTGTGTCTGAACCCGGGCGCAGATCACCCCGAGGCCGACCTCAACCGGCGTGGATATCTCGTCGAACGTAGGCCGAGAACAATGGGTCGGCAAGAGCCCATGAGTAGCGTCCTCCCGGCTGCATCCCGATCAACGCGTCGACGCGTGTTCAGGGCGCGGTTGGCCGTCCTCTTCTCGAGGTCCGCATACGCCTCTATCTTCCTAGCGAGACTACGCCCGCTTCGATCCGCGCTAGGCGGTTCGTCTTATGTCTCGCTGGGGGTATGGCCTTAACGGAGGACTTCGCGGCCAAGCTTCTCGACCTCGAACTGGTCGAGCGCCTGGAACATGTGGCGGATCAGCCGCCCCTCGGGGCTGGTCTGATCGCCGGCCGTCAGCGCGTAGAAGACCTCGACGCCCGCTCGGGTCATCTCCCGCTCGTAGGTGAGCGCGTGGAACAGATCGCGGCTCAGCCGCGAGGTTCCGTAGACGATCACCGCGTCGAAGCGCCGCGCGTCCCGCTCCTTCGCCTCCCGCAGCAGCTCCGCCCACCCGGCGCGATCGTCCCGCCGCCCGGCCTCCTGGTCGGTGAACTCGCAGACGATCTCCCCGCCCAGCTCGTCGGCCCTCGCCGCTCAAGCCTCGCGCTGCGACGGGAAGGAGAGCGTCGGGTCCTGCTTGTCCTTGGTCGAGAGCCGCCCGTACCAGGCAAAGCGCCGCCCCGCGCCCGCAGCCGACCGTGACCGCTTCTCAGCAGCCATCAGATCGCCTCCATCGTCGTCTCACGGCCCATCGCGTCCATTGTGTCGGGCTTATCCCGAGTCCGCCGAAATCGGCCAGCCGAGCCGCAGCCGACAGGCGCGGCGAGTCGGGGACGAGGAAGCGAAAACCACCCGAGCGGCAGCGAGGGTGGCGGCGATCGGATCGCCAACGGATCGACAGAGAGGCCACCATTGAACCGAGCCGAGAAACGGCATTGCAGATCAGATGGGGGGAGTAAGTAGTCAGCGTCGCCGATCTCCGCTATCGGCTTCACAAAGGGGAATGCGGGGCGTTTCAAAAATCCGGGTGCGAGGTGCAGAACGAGGCGCAGAACGAGGTTGGCGCGAACCGCAGAACGAACTCACAAGGTTGTTCCTTGACCGATCGCCCACCATGTCTCACCCCCTTGTCGTTGAGAACGGCGAAATGCGTCACCTGGACGAATTGGCAGAGGCAAATCAGTAAAGAAACTGTCACGTTTGTAGAGGAACTGTCACAGGCGGCTTAACGAGGCTGGCTTCCTCCGACAGGCGGTGAAATGCTGGGCGGCCTGATGCCCGACTCCGTTCTCTGGCCACTCGATTCGCACACCGCCGCGAAGCACCGCGTTCTCCGCGCCTACCTCGACGGGTGGCTTCCCGTCCTGGGCCATCAGGCCCAGCGAGTTTCCTACGGCGACGACCAACCTCGGCTGCTGCTGGTCGATGGCTTCGCCGGGCCGGGGCGTTACGAGACGGGAGAGCCGGGCTCACCGCTCATCATGTTGGACGCCCTCCTCTCCCACCAGAGCTTCGAGGAACTGAGGGGCGTTCAGTTCACGTTCTTCTTCATCGAGCACGACGAGGATCGTGTCGAGCACCTGCGTGGGGAGATTGCGGCCTTGGGGGAGCTGCCGGACAACGTTTCCGTCGAAATCGAGCACGGGGAGTTCGAGAGCACCTTCGCCTCGGTTATAGACCCGATCATCGAGCTGGGTGCCCACCTGATTCCGACCTTCGCGTTCATCGATCCCTTCGGCTATTCGAGCGCGTCGATGTCCATCACGGGCCGGCTGCTCGACTTCCCCCGGTGCGAGACGCTCTTCTTCCTGCCGATGTCCTTCATCCATCGTTTCGTTGGTCGAGAGGGACAGGAGACGGCCCTGACCTCGCTCTTCGGAACTGACGAATGGCAGGGGGCAATCCCGCTCCAGGGTGAGGTGCGGACCGCCTATCTGCTGGAGCTTTTTGAACGTCAACTCGAACGGAGCGGTGGAGTCAAGTTCGTCCGCTCATTCCAGTTGCGCACGCAGGATGGGCAGGACTATCGCCTCGTTTTCGGTCTCGGGCACCTCAAGGGTCTGGAATTCGCCAAGAATGCGATGTGGAGCGTCGACCCCATGGCGGGAACCTCGTACACCGCCACTACCGAGTCTGGGCAGGAGGTTTTGTTCAGCCCCGGAGACACGGTTAATACGGGGCCGCTTTTCGCCGAGCTGCGCTCCCGGTTCGGAAGGGAGTGGTTCACGATCGACCAGGCCGACCGATGCACGCTGGTCGATACGCCCTTCCGTAAAGCGCACCTTCGGAGGCTCACCCTCCAGCCGGCAGAGCGAGCCGGCGAGCTCGAGGTTCAGCGCCCAGGACGCGGATTCAAGAACGCCAAACTGCGATTCTGTTCGTAGTTGCCGGTCGGCGTGTCTGATCGGAATGCGAACATCTGTTCGTATCGCCTAAAGGGGACGCCCAGCGGCCGGCGAAAGGAGCGTGAGCATGGCGGACAACAGCGCGATCGAGTGGACGGAGGCGACTTGGAACCCCGTGACCGGCTGCTCTCAAGTCTCTCCGGGTTGCGCGCACTGCTACGCCAAGACCTTCGCCGAACGGTGGCGGGGAGTTCCCGGGCATCCCTACGAGCAGGGATTCGAGCTCCAGCTGTGGCCGCAGCGCCTAGAGCAACCACTGCGCTGGGCAAGGCCCCGAATGATCTTCGTCAACTCAATGAGCGACCTGTTCCACGAGGACATTCCCGAGGAATACATCGAGGAAGTGTTCGAGGTCATGGGCAGGGCCGACCATCACACCTTCCAGATTCTGACCAAGCGCCACGAGCGCCTTGCCGAGCTGGCGCCGTCCCTCCCGTGGCATCCCAATGTCTGGATCGGCGTGTCGATCGAGAACCGCCGCTTTACCCATCGGGCCGACTATCTGCGGGAGGTCGATGCGGAGGTCCGCTTCATCTCCGCCGAGCCCCTGCTCGGCCCCTTGGACGGCCTGGACCTGTCCGGCATCCATTGGCTGATCGCCGGAGGCGAGTCAGGGCCAAAGCACCGGCCAATGAGGATCGGGTGGGCGCGAAACCTCCGCGACCGCTGCCTCGACGAGGAAGTCGCGTTCTTCTTCAAGCAATGGGGTGGCCACCGGCCAAAGTCCGGCGGACGCCTGCTCGACGGCCGCACCTGGGACGAGATGCCTACGGCGCGGCGAGCCTTGCTGGCAGCTTCTTAAGAAAAGCCCAGCAGGAATTCGATTTGGGTGTGGAGGCGGGTGGCTCGGATGTCGAGTATCGGTACGAGCCACCGTGGGAACCGCGATCCTGATTCATCGAGAACTTGAAATGCTTCCTTCGTGATGGCAAGAGCCGACCGCGATATCCTCGATGAGCAGGCCGCTCGCAATCCCGATTTCGGGACGATGGCCGAGTCCTACCACGACCGGCGACTCGCACGGCGGCTTCGGGAAGACCCTGAGTTCAAGGCGGAGTTTGAGCGGCAGCGCCGGATGCTTGCCAACCACGCCGATAGTCCGATTCGCTGACCCAGACGGCGATCACGCTCGGCCAAGCACGAAGCGGGCGCGCTCGACCCGGAGCATCTCGTACGGGCTCATGCACTTGATCTGCAGGCGTTGGGGATCTTGATCTTCTTCACGGAGTCGGCAGGCACCTCGTGCGTGACGACGGTGAGCCCGTGCGCATGGGCGTGGGCGACGAGGTAATAGTCGGCGTCCTGGAGAAAGGTATTGACCGCGGCTGGGTCGTAGCCGCCGGAAGCGGCCCACCGGCTGACCACCTGAAGGCTCTCCACCACAGGCGTGTCTGGCTGTGCGAACAGGCTTGGCCGATCGCTTGCCCAGGCGGTGAGGTCATCACCGCCCCGCCTTCAACTCGTCGAGTACTTTCTCGATGCTGCCGACCTGATCGGCTGCGGCTTGCCCATCCAGCCAATCCCAGGATGCCGGGCAGAAGTCGAACCCGTACTGAAGGTTCTTTGCCTGGATGAACACGTTTGCATCGAGGAGGTACGTCATGGAAGCCCGAGCCTGTGTCCGAGCTCACGGAACGTGTTGTATCGGCGGACGCCAAGGAGCCGGAACGCATCCCGATGCAGCGTCCGACCTTCGAGGGCGTCGGCGATCACGGCGTGGGCGAAGCGCTTGCTCGTTCGCACGGGCTGCGTTTTGTAAAAGTTTCCCCCGCTGGACCCTGTCGCCCTCGCGACCCGGGACATCTGCTCGGCATACGCATTGTTGTATGCGTTCCACGACAGCTCGCCGGCGTCAAAAATGCGCCGAAGAACTACAAGGGTGCTGACTCGGTAGAGGCGGGCGAGCCGGTCCAGCTCGTCGGTGAGCGGTCTGTTCGAGTCGAACTCACTCTGCAGGCTCGCCAGCGGAACGAGAAGCTCCGCCGCAACGGCATTGCAGAAGCGCTCTACCTGCTGATCCTCGCGTCGAACATCGAGGCGCGGGTTGGACACCGCTGCCTGCCCGAGCCATATATGCACGAGCTCATGGGCCAGCGTGAATATCTGAGCTGCCTTGGTATCGGCGCCGTTGATGAATACGACCGGGGCCAGATCGTCAACGAGAGCGAAACCGCGAAACTCGTTGGGATCAAGCGCCCGGCGCGTGTTGCTGCCGACGACCCCACTGACCATCACGAGGACGCCGACGTCCTCGGCTCGCTCGCTGAGCTTGCCGAGAGCATCGGACCAACTCGAGTACTCGCGCCGGGCAGCGATGTCGAAGGCAAGCGTCCGCCGCATGCGATCGGCGGTGGCTGCGACATCGTCCCCAACCGCCACGGAACCGACGAAATCCAGCGGATTGGCGCCATTGACCAGGGCATATGTCCGATACCAGTCCTGCCGCTCCTCGCAGAGATAGATCGTGTCGAGCAGGTCCGGGCTCGCCGGTGCAGCGGTTGCCTTCGGCAGCGTCCTGAAGTCCGGTACCGGAAGCGGCATGTCCGGTGGCTCGGGCAGCATCAAGAGTCCCACCGACGTGCTCGTCGCACGCGCGAAATCCTCCAACTGCTTCAGCGTCGGCTGGGCGTCGCCCCGAGCCCAGGCGGCCAGGCGCGGAACTCGCCGGTTCAATTCATCGGGGCTCTTGCCCGAGCGCTTGCTGGCCCACTCCAGCAGCGAGGGCTCGATTTGGACGCGGACAGTCATCCCCCCAGTATTCCCGACCTCGCGGCGCGCCCCTGCCGATCGCCGTGCGGGCGACCTTCGTCACAGTCGGCAGGCGGTGCCGGGCTGTGGGCAGACAATGGCACCGGCCTCAGCCCAGGCCGACGGCCAGCTGATTCTCGCCGCGGAGCGCATCATGCCGAACCGCGGTGACGATGGTGAGGGTATTCACAAGATGGAAGGCATGGCCTGACTGCTGCTGCTTCCTGACTCCGGCGCTTATGGGATGGGCGATCGGCCTGGGTCGAACGCCGAGGCATCGTCGAGGCCGAGCCACTCCAACATCTCCTGGTGCCGTTCATGTGCCGGGTCGGCGAGGATCTCCTTCAGTTCCACGTATCCCCAGCGGCCACCGCAGTCCTCCGGCGGACAGGCGCCCTTGGCGGCAACGAGGACCGGGTACTTGACCTCGGGGTCGGCGTCGAGAAGCTCCTCGACGAGGATCTCATGCTCCCAGTTGTCGCCGAGGTCGTAGGTGTAGAGAAGGTGGTCGCCGACGCTGTCGAGGAGCTGGCCGAGGGTTACCCGGCGCTCGTCGGCGAGTCCGAGCTCCGGCTCGGAAACCCCGAATTGTTGATCGCCGCTTTGGAAGATGTGCAGGTGATAGCCGGCCCAGCCGAACGCGGCCAGGATCGCCTCGTGCAATTGATCGAGCGTCGTGTCGGCGCCGAGCTGCAGGCGCCGCCATACAGGCGGCTTGGACACTCCCAAGAGCTTGATCTTGATCTGCACGACGTTGCCGCTGCCCCGACTTCGATTCTGCACCGTCTCTATCGCCTCGGAAAGGTCGCCCATCGAGATTCCCCCTTGTCTTTGCCCGCTAGACCGTGCTCTTGCCGGTGCGGCGTGGCGCTGCCACGATCCGGTGCAGCCCATCTGCAAGCTCAGACGTGAGCTCCTCCAGGTCGCTCTGGCGGCCGATGAGCTTTCCCGGGGGACGAATCGGCTCCTCCGATGGAAAGAGATCTCGCGAGCGTGCCCGAGGCATGTTGGCAATTATGCCAACTTAGGTTGACGGATTCGCCAACTCGCATTGCGATGAGCCGGATGTCATGCCAGCGAAACTGGGTCGGCGGCGATCCGCGCCGCGGGGTTCGTCTTGTGTCTCGGTGGGGTACTTGGGCAGCGGTTTCTGGACGGTGGTCGAGCGAAGCTGGAGAAGGCGGCCGTGGATGACCGTCCCGTCAAGTCCGAGGTGGCGGATTCCGCTGTATGGCCGGAGGGGGCAACGGCTTCACGCCGGAAACCTCTTCGCCCTCGCGGAAAAGGCAGAGAATTTCGCCCCCTCCGGGTCTGGCTGCGCTCGGGGCTCGCAGCCCATTCCATCCTTCGGCATGGAGCTGCTTGCCGACCTTTTGAAAGGCCGGCCATCCATGGCGTCGGGGAAGAAGTGTGGCGAGGCCGACCCGCGCAAGCTGGGACTCGCTCCGCAGGTCGGCGATTCCGTCCACCTCCACCTCGAAGCGCCACAGGTTTCGGGGAAGCTGGTCGTTGGGTCGCAGCGCCAGCTCGTCGACTTGCCGGTACCACTCGGCCCAGGCTGTCTCGCGCGAGTCAGCCAGGTAGAAGCCGGCCACCTCGGCGCCGCGCTGCCAGCGCCCGTCCGGCGGTGGCTCCGAGCGCCACCAGACCGAGCCGCGATGAGGGAGATGGCGGTACCAAAGGCCATCGACGCCGATGCGGTCGACGTCGAGCGCCAAGGCTCAGATTGCGACCGGTTCCTCGAGCGCAGAAACCACGCGCGCGACCTGCAGGTACTCGCCCTTGGCGATTAGGTCCAGCGGCTTGAGATCATCGAGCGCGGGGACCGGCTTGTTCATCCAGACCGGGATGTATTCGGGGTCCATAACCCGCAGCAACCGCTCGCTGATCGAGGAAAGCTCAGCGATGCGCTGCGCACGCGCTCCCGACGGGATGCGCTTAAGGGCTACCCATGCCCGCGCGGTGCTGGGCGCTGCGCCGGTAGCAACGGCGATGTCGTCAGAGCTGAGATGGGCCTTGTCGTGGACGAACGCCGCCTCTTTGGCAAATGCAGGCGAGGACACGAGCACAATTGTAGCGCGTTTGTGCTATCTGTCGGCGGGCGTCCACAGAGCAGATACCGGCAGCGCCCATAGGTTGGACCCGAAGGGCAGCGTCTCGGAGCCGGTGTGCACGACGGCGCCCAGCTTGAACCGCGTCCCCAGTCTGCTTTGAAGGTGGCGAAGGGCGCCGAAGTCGCTCGCATGCGCAGTGGCGCCCAACTTGACCTCGATGCCGCATACCGACCCGTCTCCTCTCTCGATCAGGATGTCGACCTCGCGTCCCCCGGCCGTTCGGAAGTGATGAATGCGGACGTTGGCTTGCGCCCATGCCGCCTGCTTGACGAGCTCCATCGCCACGAAGTTCTCGAACAGGGCTCCGGCGAGCGCCGTCTCGTCTTCTTCGAACCGGGTCTGGTCATAGTCGAGCAGCTGACAGGCCAAGCCGGTGTCGGGGAGCCAGATCTTCGGGGCCTTGATCAGACGCTGGCCGATGTTTCGACTCCATGCCCTCGCACGGATCAGCAAGAACAGCTGCTCGAGCAGGGTGAGGTAGCGCTGCACCGTGGGGCGGCTCATGCCGGCGTCGCGTGCGATCCCGGTAGGAGAGAGCAGGCCCGAGATGCGGGTGGCGGCCAGGCGGAGGAGCGCGGGGAGCTCGTCGAGTTGCTGCGCGTTTCGGGTCAGGTCTCGCACATCGCGCTCCAGGGTCATCGCGACGTACTCTGCAAACCAGCGCCCCCGCCTCCGCGGCACCGTGCGCGCGACCGCCTCTGGGTACCCGCCGGCCGTAAGCGCCTCGGCGATGGCGGGGCGGGAGATCGGCGCATCCGCGAGCTTTGGCACGTGGCCGGCAAAGAGGTCGTCGATGAAAGTCTCGCGCCGGCCCTGGAGCTCGCCCTGGGAGAGAGGCCAGAGGGGAACCCGCTCGGCCCTGCCGACGAGCGACTCGGAGATGCGAAGCGTCGCCCATGCGTTTGCCGACCCGGTGAGGATGAACATCCCCGCCGGGCGCTTGCCACCAGCGCGTGCCCGGTCGATCCGAGCCTTGATCGCCGGCAGCAGGGCCGGGGCCTTCTGGAACTCGTCGATGCAGAGGGGAAGCGTCGAGTTCTCGATGAACCCGGTCGGGTCCTCGTTCGCCGCCTCTCGAGGACCGTCGTCGTCGAGGGTCACGTACCGTGCCCCTCGCTCATCGGACACGGCTGAAGCGAGCGTGCTCTTCCCAGCTTGGCGAGGACCGACGACGATGACCACGGGAGTGTCGTCGAGAGCGGCGTCCAGCCGGGCCCTGATATGCCTCCGATAGAGTCTAGGCATCTGACAATCGCTCAGAGTGTATCTGACAATCGATCAGAAACTAGCTGACAATCGCTCAGAGCAGATTCTGTGCCAGGGAGACGGGATTACCCTCGATCCATCGCGCGGACGCGACTCTTCGCTGCGCCGAATAGCTTGGCGAAGTCCGGCAGCTTGCTGACCGCCTTCCGCGAGCCGGCGCGTCGATGTTCTGCCGGATGGCATCTTGACGGGCGATGTGAACGCGAAGGGGCGCTGTTCTCTGGGCTGGACGGGCGAGTGTGCTCTCCCCAGCGCCGTCGGAAGCTACGCGTTTGTCCGACGTAGATGGGCTTTCCACCCTCCGTGAACAGGTACACGCCGGGAAGCGCCGGAGCGGCTGGGCGGACTCCCCGCTGGTGTGGCTCGCAGTTCAGGAGCAACTCCAACAGCGGCTCCATCCCCTGCAGAGGAGAGCACGAAGTGCAGGCCCTGGTCGCAGGCCTACGGTCACTCTCTCGATCGAGCCCGGCAGCGTCTAGCGCATCTCGCGCAAAGCGCTAGTGAACGGAGGCATCCGTTCGGTGCGCGCTTCGGTGTGAGATAGATTGGCTTCATGCCGGTGCCCGAAACGCACGAGGGCGACCATCCGGAGCCGTCGAAGCGCAACTATCTACTGAAGACGGACGGTTCCGGCACGGGGACCATCGACAATCCAGCTCAAGGTGCGATCGGAGTCGTCCTCAGGGACCCCGATGGTCAGCTAATTGAAGAGATCTCCGAACCGATCGGACCCGCCATCAACACCGTTGCGGAGTATCGGGCTCTCATCGAAGGACTCAAGCTCGCCCGCAGTCGCGGAATCCAACGCATCCGGGTGTTCCTTGACTCGGAGCTCGTGGTCGACCAGGTAAACGGCTGCGCGAAGGTTGGCAAGGAGCACATCAGATCCCTGCACGCGGAAGCGTACTCCCTGCTCCAGGAGTTTCCCAATATCAGGATTTCGTGGATTCCGCGAAAATGGAATGCCGAAGCGGACGCACTTGCAACCAAAGCGCTTCCTGGTCGCTGAGCCCAGCGGTGCACACAGGCCTGTCTTGACTTCCGCTTCCGCGTGAAAGCGGCAGGATGGACTACGGATAGTGGCCGTGAAGACGCTTATGCGCACGTTCGTAAACGGTGCGGGTGTTTGGGTTGTCGGGGTGGCGCTCGCCGAAGGCGATGAAGTTCCAGATCAGCGTGTTGTCGGAGGTCTTGACGAGCTGGAAGACGAAACCGTAGGGGGCGGCTGAGGCTCCCTCCGCGTCCAGCGGCAAGTAGAGCTTCCGGCACCCCGGCAGATACGCCCCACTGTCGCTCTCGGGATCGCATCGCTGCCAGCGGAGCTTGCGGCCTCCGGCCTCGATTGCCCTGCGGGCGCTTTCCGCCCGTGTCCGGGCAACCGCGCCGGGCTCGAAGCGCTCGACCTCCTCGACCCACTCCCGAGCGCCGAACTCGACAGACGCGGAAGGCAGCTTTTTCTGCTGTGACTGGCCCACGCGCGCAGCATAGGCAGGAGGGCGCGTTGACCCCTTCGCCAGGTTGGAGCGGAGGTGGCCTCAGCCCTCGCCGTCGGGAGGCAGGTCGTCGGCGGTCAGCCGCTCGAAGTCCTCCTCGGATGCTGGCTTCCAGCCGCGCTCCGCGTACAGCTCGGAAACTGGCGTGATCGGCGGCTCAAGCGTCACGCCGCCCTCGCGGGAGGGCACGACCTCATAGCGCCGTCCACCAACTTCAACCAGCTCCCCGACCTCTAGGTCGAGCTTCTTTACCGCAGTCGCCATGAGGGCATTCTACCCGGCAGATGACTTCGACCCCAAAGGGGAGATCGTCCCCGGTCGTGAACGCCCCGACCCGCGTCCCACCTGGGTTCCAACCCATCCCGTCGAGCAGTTCTTCGGGGGGATGCCGAGGGAACCGGCGAGCTTGACCGCCGTATCCACGCGGGCGACTCGTTCGCCGCGCTCCAACTGACCGACCGCCGTGCGTGCAGAGAGGCCCGCACTGCCAACTCTTCCTGAGAGAACTTGGCCCGCTTGCGGCAGTAGGCCAGGTTCCTGCCGAACTGGTCGGCGACCCTCACCCCGGCTCCGTTCCACGAATCCTCCGGGCCTGTAGTCGCCGAGAGACCAGGTGATCCCGGCGAGCAGGTCGTCGGCGGAGACTTCGAGGGACGCGGCCAGCTTGACCAGCGTGTCGATACGGCAAAGACGAAGGCCGCGCTCGACCTGGCTTATCTCGATCCGGTGCAGCGAGGCGAGGTGGCTCAGTTCCTCCTGGGAGAGGTCCGCCCGCCTGCGACAGCGGGCGACGTTGTCTCCGAAGCGGGCGGCGATGTCGATCATCGGCCCTCGCCTCCCTTGATCTGATCGAGCAGGCCGCGCAGCGCCTCGTGCTCGGAGACGACGCGCTTGTACTCGTTGCTGCGGTCGATGATGCCGGCCGGGTCGTCGAGCACGTCGCGGACGTCGTTGTCGGGGACGATCACCATTCCGCGAGCCGGCGCGTCGATGTTCTGCCGGATGGCATCTTGACGGGCGATGTTGAATGCGAAGGGGCGCTGTTCTCTGGGCTGGACGGGCGAGTGTGCTCTCCCCAGCGCCGTCGGAAGCTACGCGTTTGTCCGACGTAGATGGGCTTTCCACCCTCCGTGAACAGGTACACGCCGGGAAGCGCCGGAGCGGCTGGGCGGACTCCCCGCTGGTGTGGCTCGCAGTTCAGGAGCAACTCCAACAGCGGCTCCATCTGGTTCAGGATGCCGGAAAAACGCCGCAACCCCTCTTCGTCTCGGTGTTCGTGGGGCATTCCCCTGTCCCTATTCGTTGGGGATCTGAATACCGAGCTTTCTCAGGGCGTCGACGCCGTCTTCCCCTTCTTCGGCCGCGCCGCTGCGAATGCGTTCGACCGCGATCGCGGCGGCTTCGTCGTCGATGCGTCGAGCTTCAAGAATCTCGGCTGTCGGGTCGTCGCTTTGGTCCACCTTGTCTTCCATCCTAGGGTCGGTCGGTGACACCCGGTTGTAAGGGGCGTGATTCGGCCATCGAGATTCTCCCTTGTCCCGCGAGGCGGCCCCTAGCTACTCTGGCCGCATGGCGCAGTTGATGCAGGTTCGACAGGCCGCCCGCGCATTGGGGGTCCACGAGAACACGGTCCGCCGCTGGGAGGAGCGCGGTCTTCTGCGCGCGGTTCGGCTTCCGAGTGGGGTGCGGCGCTTCCGGACGGAGGACGTGGAGGCGATGCGCGAGCAGATGTTCAGCGGCTTCGCGCCGCTGCACGAGGACGACGACGTTGTCCCGGTGACGCGCGTCCGCTCGATCGACTGAAAGCCGTCGTCTGCCGGTCGTAGGGTTCGAGGCCCGTGAGGGACGGTGAGTGATGGGACCCGGAGAGCATCGGCCACAAGACGAGCAGTACTGGACGCCACCTTGGTCGACGGCGCTGTTTGCCGGCGACCTCTTCGAGGCGATTCCGTTCGGCGATCAGCCGACGACGATTCACCGCGCCGAGGACGGCAAGCACTTCGCCGGCGAGGTCGCTTTCGCCTACGGGCTTCTGACGACGCCGACCTGCGATATGGCCGAGCAGCGCGGCGAGGGACAAACGGCCAACCCCTTCCGGGTGCTCGTCCCTGTACTTCCGTTGGCGGCCATCGTCGAGCAGGCCGGCGCCGTCGCAAACAGCGTGAAGCTGCTCCCCCTCTCTGTCAACGTCACGTGAGACACGCATGATTCGGGAATTACTGAACCCCGAGGGCGTGATTGGAGCACGTGATGTCGTTGATCAACCGAGACGAAGCCGCCAGGCCGCGAAGCGGAGCGAGCCGAAGGCGAGCGCAGTGAAGCGGCCGGCGGGAGCGCCCCGCCGGAGGCGGTCCCCGACCCCGAGCTGACCGAGCGCCCCAAGCGGTGCCCCAGTGCCGAGCCGAGGGCCAGTTATGGGCCGGCGGAGCGGACGAGCCACTTGAAGCCACCGTCGGCCTGCATCGTCACGTCGATGGGTTGGGCGCCGTCGCGCGGGTGGACGACAGTGCACTCGTAGTGCCTGCCCTCCTCCGACGCCATCTCCTCCGGACAGTCCACCGACTGGGGGGCGATACCCGACTGTTGAGTCAGCTCGGCGGCGATCAGCCGCTCGACACTCTCCGTATCGGCGAATCCCGAATCCGAGGTGGTGCCGGCGCTGATCTCGCAGCTGCAGCCGACCAGCGTCGCGCTCGCGACGATGAGGGAGGCGGTGAGGGCTTTCAGGCTGCGACGGTCGATGCAGGCGAATCGACAATCTCGCGCCCGAGCTTGAGCGCTTGCCGCTGTCATGCGACGACCACGGGTGTCGACCCAGCTTCGAATCGGCAGGACGGCTTTGGGCAGCAGGCGAGAGAATTCCTTGGCTGCGCGATCTCATGGGCAAGCATTTGGTGGACCGGGCAGTGTGCGAGTGGGTCGTGCCGGTCGGTTCAGTCGACTGAAGTAGGAGCGAGTCGCCGACGGGTGTGGCATCGACGGACGGTGGTGGGCTCACCGTGCCGTGGCGGGCTCGCGCGGCTCGACGATCACCAGGCGGCCGTCGGCTAGGCGGTAGACGGTGCCGACCGGCTCGCCGGGGCCGCGGGCGCGCCGGCGGGCGCGCGGCTCGGGGAGGACGCGCGCGCGGCCGGCGTCGGCGGCCGGCGCCTGCGGGCGCGGCTCGATCCGGCCGCTCTCGGCGTCGACGGTGAGGGCGAGGCCGGCGATCAGGAAGGCGACGGCGAGGACGATGCCGATGTCGAAGAGGTTGACGAGGCCGTCGAGCGGGTCGCCGGCATTCTCCTCGAGGCGGCCGTGGCGGCCGAGGCCGATCCGGCTCATCGTCCGGCTCCCCGCTCCAGCGCCTCCAGGTCCTCGCTGTAGAGGCGGGTGCGGCGCAGGGTGAGGGCGAAGGCGACCGTCCCGACCAGAAGGCCGACCACGGTCGCGGCGAAGGCGTCGCGCAGGTCGTCGGCGAGCTGGGCGACGTTGCCCTCGCCGAGCGCCTCCAGCCCGGGGGCGAGGGGGATCAGCGTCCCCATCAGGCCGATCGCCGGCCCCGCCCGGACGAGCACCCGGGTGCGGTCGAGCCGGCGCTGCACCGCGACCTCGTAGGCGGCGAGCGCCGGCTCGATCTCCTGCGCCCGCCCGCAGGCTCGCGCCGTCGCGATTGCTTCCAGCGCCGCTGCCGCGAAGCCGCTCGGGGCGCGGTAGGCGCAGAGGGCCGCCGCCTGCGGGTCGGCCGCGGCCTGGCGGACGAGGCCGGCCAGGTCGGTGCCCCGGCTGCGCACCCGCCGTCGCCACGCTTCCGCGGCGAAGCGGCCGAGCTCGTAGCCGCAGGCGAGCAGGACCGCGACCGCGGCCAGCATCACCGGCACGCGCAGCGCCGCGACGAGCACGGCGAGCGCCTCTCCGAGGCCGTCGCCCAGGCCCGCCAGCCCCATCAGGCGGCCTCCAGGCGGCCGCGCCCGAACCCGACCGCCGCCGCGCCGCCGATCGCGCCGACCAGCAGCAGCGCCGCCAGCGGGTCCTGCCGGCCGCCGCTGCCGGCGCCGAAGAGGCCGGGGGCCGCCGCTCGGCGCTCGCCGGCGAGCAGCACGCCTTCGACCTGCCGGCCGCTCGGCTCGCCCGCCGTGCTCTCCCCGCCGCGCTCGAGGGCGGCCGGGCCGCCGCCGTCGCCCGCGCCGGAAGCGCCCGCCGGCTCACCGCCGGCGCCAGCCGAGCGGGGCTCGACCTCGCGAGCCCCGCGCGGGGTGTCGCCCGCGCTCTGCGGCTGCGGGGCGCTGAAGAGGGGCGCGCCGCCCCCGCCGCCCCCGGCGATCGCACCGTCGCCGCGCTCGGACCGCTTGCCCCCCCGGCCGGATCGGATCGCCCCCGGCGGGGCGTCCGCCTCCGACTCCACGTTCGGCCCGTCCTCGGCCCGCTCCGGAGCCGCCACCTGTCGCGGCACCGCGGGCAGGGGGTAGGCGCGGCCGGCGAGCGCCGGGCCGACCTGAGCGGTCATCCAGAGCGAGTTGAGGTCGCTGGTCGCGGTGTAGCCGATGCTGCCGTCGGAGCGCTGCAGGGAGGCCAGGTAGGAGAGCGGGTCGTTGCCCTCCGCGGTCAGCCAGGAGCGCGGGTCCTCACCGGCCGACCAGATCGCCTGGACCACCCAGGCGGCGGTCGCCGAGTTGGAGCCGCCGCCCGGGGTCGCCGCGAAGCCACCGTCCTCGCCCTGGGCCCCGCGCAGGTACTCGAAGGCGAGCGACTCCGCCTCGGTGCCGGGGCGGCCGGCGGCGTTCAGCGCCTGGATCGCCGCGCCGGTCATGTCCGCGTCGGAGCTGGAGCCCGGCGAGTGGGAGGACCAGCTGCCGTCGGGGCGCTGCTGCCCGAGCAGCCAATCCGCCGCCCGCCGAACGGCTTCCCCGGCGGCTGGCGAGGCGAGCGCGCTGAGCGGGAAGATCGACCAGATCGTCGAGTTGACCCAGCCCGCGCCGCCGGGGAGCTGCGGGAAGGAGCCGTCGGGGAGCTGCCGCGAGAGGATCGTGCCGACCGCGTCGACGCCGCCGAAGTCGCGCGGGGAGGTTCCCGAGGCGAGCGCCACCAGCGCCACCCGGTCGAACTCGGTGGTCTGGCGGAGGCCGGAGGTGCGGCCGGTCAGGTAGGCGTGCGCGTCGGCTCCGCCGGGCCTCGATAGGTCCTGCGGGTTGATCCCGGCGGCGGCGAGGGCGTAGGCGACCCAGGCGCTGAAGGTCGGGTCCGAGCCTCCGCCCCCGCCGAAGCCCCCGTCCGGGTTCTGGGCGTCCTGGAGGAAGCGGACGCTGCGGTCGAGCGTCGCCTGCGTCTCGGGGTCCGGCACGCTCGCGGCCGAGCCGGCGCCGCCGAGGAGCAGCGCCAGCAGGCAGGCCGCTGCGACGTGGGCAACCCTCATCTCAGCCCGCCAGCCTCAGCGTCAGCCGCCGGCGGATCGGCTGGAGCCGCCGTCCCGCCCGCGGCCGGAAGGCGACCCTCACTACGACCTTCGCCCGGCCGTGCCGCCGCAGCAGGCGGCGCGGCCCGGGCTTGGGCCTGACCAGCAGCCTGACGAGACGGGCCGCCTCCGGGCGAGCCAGCCGCTTGCGGACCTGCCGGCCGAACAGGGCGAGCCGCCCCGGGCCGGGCACGCGGACGCCGATCGTCGCGACGCCCCGGCGCGGGTGCGCTCGCAGGAAGCCGAAGCGCAGCGCCCCGCGGCGGGCGAGCGCCGTCGGCGCCGGGGTCGCGATCCCGGGCGCGGCGAGCGTCCCGCCCTGGCCGGAACCGGCGCCCGCGCCGCCACCGGGGTCCTCGCCGGGGCCGGCGGGGGAGCCCGCGGGCGGCGTGCGCGGCACGGCGTCGGGCGGCGGCGGGCCGCAGTCCCCGCCGCCCGCCGGGCGGACGCAGACGTCGAGCCGGTTGGAGCGGATGTGGCCGCTGTCCTCGGCGGCCTTGAGGCGGTGCCAGCCGGGCGCGGCGAGGACGACTTCGGCGCCGCCGTCCCCGCCGCTCACGCCCGCCACGGCCCCGGGGGACTGGAACCCGGTTTCCGGGTCGGTGGAGACAAGCTTGACCGGCACGCCGGCGGCGGGCTCGGCCGCCGGCGGCACCCCGGGGACGCCGCCGTAGACCCGCCTGTGGACGATCAGCTCCAGCGGCTCGCCGGCCTCGGCGTAGAGCGGCGCCCCCGGGTCCCCCGCGACGCCCTCCTCCTCCGGCGCGAGCCGCAGGAACGGCCGCGAGAGGTTGAAGGCGTCGAGGGCCCAGAGCACCTCCTCCCCGGCGCTCACCTGGGACTGGCAGCCGCCGACCGTGGCGAGGACGCCGTCGAGGAGGACGCCCCAGAAGGCCCCGGCGCCCTCGAAGCTCTCCTCGTCGGGTCCCCAGCGCTCGACGTAGTAGTCGTCGAGGCCGGCGAACCAGGTGCCGTCGAAGTCCTCGCCGGCGATCGCCATCGCGTCCACCGCGGCGGCGGTGGGGGTCGGCCCGGGGGAGGGGTTGGCGCCGCCGTTGGTCCCGTCGCAGCGCCGGTCCGTGGCGTCGCTTGCCGCGCGGACGTCGTGGCCGTCGGTCAGGATCGGCCCCTCGAAGAGGGTTTCCGCCTCGCCCTCGATCCGCACGGTGACCTCCGTCGGCGCGGCGATCGCCGGTGCGGCGAACAGCGACGAGGCGCAAGCTCCGACCAGCGCCGCCAGGAGTGCTCGGCTGTGCAAGGTGACCCCTTTCCACGAGGGCGATTGCGTTGCCGAACCGGTGCAGGTCTCCTGGCTTCCGAGCCCTTCCGCCGCGCCTTCCCGGCCTCGCGGCCAGTGGCTGCACAGCTGCGTGCGGCGGACATCCTCGGTCACAGTGGCGGGCCCGCGCCGGATTTTCACCGGCTTCCCCGAACACCGATCCGCTTGTCTTGTCCGCGGCGACTGTAGCGCAGCCCGCCCCGGGCGGAGAGGGCGGGTGGCGGCGTCGAACCCGATTTGACTGTGACGGTGAGGGTGTGCTAGGAATCGCCCCGCTCACGAACGCGGGGAACCCGGTGCGAATCCGGGGCTGACGCGCAGCGGTATGGGTGACGAGCGGATCGTCAGGTCCACTGAGCCGAGAAAAAGAAGGCTTGGGAAGGAGATCCGCGAGGACGACCCCGAGCCCGAACATCCGGTCGTGAGGAGTCAAACCGTCTCGCGAATAGGCGGCCGGCCCTCATCGTCTCGGTGTGTGTCGCCGCCCTGAGCAAGGAGCAGCGACATGCGAACGCGTACCTGTAGTGCCCTGGCTGGGCTCCTGGCCCTGCTTGCGCTCTTCCCCGCCCCGGCCGGCGCGGCGACCGACCAGGAAGTCGAAGACTCGATCGAGGCGGCCGTCTCCTGGATTCGCGGCCAGCAGCAGCCGAGCGGCGCGCTGGGCGGCAGCGGCGGCCTCGACCCGGCCTGGGCGCTGCTCGGGCTCGCCGGATCGGGCCTGCACCCGGCCGACCTGCGCGCCGGGCCCGGATCGCCGAGCGCTCAGGAGCACTACCTCGATCTCTGGACCGGCCCCGACGACACCGCCTGGACGAGCGCCGCCGTGCCGCAGGCGACCGACTACGCGCGGGTGACCCTGCTCGCCCGCGCCGCCGGGCTCGACCCGGCCCGGCTCTCGGCGGGGCAGAACCTGCTCGCCAAGCTGGCCGGCCACTACCGCGAGGGCTACTTCACCTCGCAGAGCTCGCTCTTCAACCACACGCTCTTCGGCCTGCTCGCCCTGGCGCAGGCGCCGGTCCCGGCCTGGCTGCTGGAGCGCACCGCGGGGGTCGTCGAGGCGAACCGGCACGCCGACGGCGGCTACACGAGCTACCCCGTCACCGACGAAGCCACCTTCGAGGCGGAAGGCGACGTCGACTCGACCGGCCTGGCGATCGCCGCGCTCTGCGCGGCGGGCCGCACGGCCGCCGACCCGTCGGTCGCCGGCGGGCTCGACTTCCTGCGCTCCAAGCGCGCCGTGGACGGGTCGATCGGCAACGTCGACAGCAGCAGCTGGGCGCTCGACGGCATGGGCGCCTGCGGCATCGTCCGCGGCGCGGCGGGGTGGACCGCGGAGGACGAGGCGACGGTCGATTGGCTGCTCGGCGAGCAGCTCGACGAAGGCCCGGGCGCGGGCGCCTGGGGCGCCCCGGGCGCCCCGGACCCCTACGCGACCCAGGACGCGCTGCGCGCCCTGGCGGCCGCCGCCTTCGCGGTGCCGCCGCCCGCTCGCGAAGACGGGGGCGAGCCGGTCTGGCTGCCGCCGCCCGCGGTCGCCGATGGCGTCGAGGTGCCGGTGGCGCTGGCGATCGACGCCGGCTTCGGCGACGTGCGGCTCTGCTCGACTCGCGCCCCCGCGGGGGCGCCGCTGCCCGCGCTGCTCGCCGCGGCGCGGGCCGAGTCGGCGCCCGCCGGCTGCGTCGGCGCGTTCGTCTACCGGGACGGCGTCCTGGCGAGCCTCGACGGGGCGTTCGCCAACCAGGCGGGCGGCGGCTGGCGGCTGAGCCTCGACGCCGGCCCCGAGTCGCCGGCCGCCGCGCAGCCCGTCGGCTTCGGCGAGGCGGTCGGCCTGCGCCTCGAGGGCCGCGGCACCGTCTCCGCCTGGGGTCGCGACCACCGCGGCCAGCTCGGCCTGGGGACGACCGCGGCGCGCCGCTTCGACCCGCTCCCCTCGCCGGCGTTCGGCGAGGCGGTCGACGCCGCGATCGGCCTCGAGCACAGCCTCGTGCTGCGCCGCGACGGCACCCTGCTGGCCAGCGGCGACAACGACCTCGGCCAGCTCGGCGACGGCACCGAAACGCCGTCGGCCACGCCGGTCGAGGTGGCGCTGCCCGGCGGCGCGAGCGTCGCCGCGATGGCCGCCGGGGAAAGCCACAGCCTGGCCCTGCTCGACGACGGCCGGGTGTTCGCCTGGGGCGAGAACGAGTTCGGCCAGCTCGGTGACGGGACGAAAGAAACCCGGCTCGCGCCGGTCGAGGTGAGCCTCTCCGGCTTCGCCTCGCCGCCGGTCGACGTCCTCGCCGCCAACTGGTCCAGCTACGCCCTGCTCGAGGACGGGACGCTGCTCGGCTGGGGGCGTAACGGCGGCGGCCAGCTCGGCGACGGCAGCGAGGCGGAGCAGCCGACGCCGGTCGCGGCCGACCTCTCGGGCTTCGAATCCGGCGTGGAGAGCGCCGCGGTCGGCGACGACAACGTCCTCGCCGTGCTGGAGGGCGGCGAGCTGGTCGGCTGGGGCGCCAACTTCACCGGCCAGGTCGGCGACGGCACCGAAACGAACCGGCCGACGCCGGTCCCGGTCGACGTCTCGGGGTTCGGCTCGCCGGTCGTCGAGGTTTCGGTCGGCCGCGACCACAGCATGGCCCTGCTCGAGGACGGCCGGGTGCTGGCCTGGGGAGCCAACACCGACTTCCAGCTGGGCAGCGAAGCGAGCGGTGACCGGCTCGAGCCGGAGCTTGTCCCCGGGATCGAAGGCGCGGTGGAGATCGCCGCCACATACGCGACCAGCGCCGCGCGGCGCGCCGACGGCTCGGTCTGGGCCTGGGGCCAGGCGATCCTCGGTCAGCTCGGCGCCGGCGAATCGCTGCAGGGGGACACGGCGACGCCGACCGAGGCCGGCCTGGAGGGCGCCGACGCGCTGGCCGAGGGCTGGTCGGCGAAACACATGCTCGCCCTCAGCTTCGCCGAGCCGCCGGCCGGGCCCGAAGAGCCGGCCCCCGAGCCCGGCGACGATCAGGGGGCCGGCCCGGCAGGACCCTCGCCCGCCGCCGCGCCGCTCGCCGGGGCATCGCCGCGGCCGGGGACGAGCCGCCGCGGCACTCGCCGCGCTCGCCCGGGCCGCGTCCACTGCCGGGCGGCGCGCCGCGGGGGCGCCATCTGCCAACTCGTGTCGCGCGGGCGCGGGCGCGGGCGCGACGGGCGCGACGGGCGTCGCGGGCGCGCCCGCGCCCGGCTGGTCAAGCGCGGCCGTCTCTACGCGGTCGGCACGGTGCGCCGCCTGCGCGGCAAGCGCCGCATCCGGCCCGGCCGCTACCGGCTCGTCGTCGGCACCGGCGAGCGCGCGCGGCGACTCGCCGTCCGCGTGACCGTGGCGCCGCGGCGCTGACCCTTCCCGCCACTCAAATCCAAACCCAAGGAGGAACGATGAGACAGTGCAAACCTCGTGACGCGGGGGGCCTCGCCCTCGCCCTCGCGCTCGCCATCGCGATGTGCGCGGCGCTCCCGGTCGCGGCCCTCGCCGACGAAGTCACCGTGCGGGTCGAGGGGGAGGCCGAGAGCCTCCTGTCCGAGACCACCGTGCAGATCGGCGACGGCAGCGGCACCGCCCACACCTGGAACAACGTCGGCAGCATGCCGCACGAATGCGCCGACGACACCGCCTACCAGGCGATCGAGCTCGCCACCGAAGGCGAATGGGACAGGGAAGAATTCCTCACCGAGGTCCTCGGCGAGGAACACACCTGGTTCCCGAACGAAGAGTATTGGATCCTCTACTACGACAACGAGTACGCGACCGCGGGCGTGTGCCAGAAGCAGCTCGAAGACGGCGACACGGTGCTGGTGCAGGCGGGCGTCTCGGGCCCGGCGCCGAAATTCATCCCCGCCTCGGTGCCGATCGCGATCGACTCGGTCGAACCGGCCTGGGGTGAAATTGGCCTCTTCGAAGACGTGACCGTTCACCTCACCGCCTGGATACCTTCGGAGCTGGGCAAACCGAGCGACGAAGTCGACGCCGTTGGCTACACGGTGACCGCGGGCGGCGAAGAAGCGACGACCGACGCCGACGGCGAAGCGACCCTGTCGATGGAAAAAGAAGGCCCGATCGAGATCGAGGCGAGCATGCCCGGCAGCGAAGACAACTGGAGCCGCGCCGTCCCGGTCACGGTCTGCGTCGAAGAACCCGCTCCCTGCTGAGCGATCGCACGGCGGCCCGGCGGCGGCGAGCCGGGTCGCCGAGCCCGATCGGCTGGCGGGCACCTATAAGGTGACGCGGGATGAGAGCGGTCGCCTGCCAGCACGGTCAGCTCGACTTGGTCGAGCGCCCCGAGCCCGAGCCAGGGCCGGGGCAGGTGCGGATCGAGGTCGAGCGCTGCGGGATCTGCGGCTCGGACCTGCACGCCCGCCACGGGATCGACCAGTGGGCCGACATGGCGGCGAAGCTGGACTACGACCGCTTCGGCCGCTCCGACCAGCCGATCGTCTTCGGGCACGAGTTCAGCGGCAGGGTCGCCGAGCACGGGCCGAAGTGCCGGGGAGAGCTCGCCGCCGGCACGCCCGTGGTGGCGCTGCCGATCGTGCGGGGCGCGGAAGGGGTCGACGCGACCGGCCTCTCCCAGCACGCGCCGGGCGCCTACGCCGAGCAGGTGCTCGTGCAGGAGTCGATGACGATGGCGGTGCCCAACGGGCTCGACCCGGCCGTCGCGGCGCTGACCGAGCCGATGGCGGTGGCGCTGCACGCGGTGCGGCGCGGCGAGGTCGGCAAGCGCGACGTGGCGATCGTGATCGGCTGCGGGCCCGTCGGCCTCGGCACGATCCTGATGCTGAAGGCGACCGGCGTCCGCACCGTCGTCGCCAGCGACTTCTCGCCCGGCCGGCGGGCGCTCGCCGAGCGCTGCGGGGCCGACGTCGTCGTCGACCCGGCGGAGGGCTCTCCCTACGAGCCGCCCGCCGGCAGCGGCTGGATCGTGCGAGCGCCGCAGGCCTTCGACCTCGCGTTCGACACGCTCGAGAAACTGCGCCGCCTGCCCTTCGGCTGGTGGCACGCCTGGCGCCTGGGGGAGAAGCTCGGCGCCGCGCCGAAGCGCCCGGTGATCTTCGAGTGCGTCGGCGTGCCGGGCGTGATCGAGCAGATCGTCGATTCCGCGCCGCTCTTCTCCCGCGTCGTCGTGGTCGGCGTCTGCGTCGGCCCCGACACCTTCACGCCGGCGATGGCGATCAACAAGGAGATCGACCTGCGCTTCGTCCTCGGCTACACCCCGCTCGACTTCCGCGACACCCTCCACATGCTCGCCGAGGGCAAGGTCGACCCGCGGCCGATGATCACCGGCACGGTCGGCCTCGACGGCGTCGCTGCCGCCTTCGCGGACCTCGAGGACCCCGAGCGCCACGCCAAGATCCTCATCGATCCCTCGCTCTCCTGAGAGCGGCGGAGCCCGGCGAGTGGGACGCGCTCGCCGAGTGAGGCCTGCTCGACACGCACGTCTGGCGCTGACCGCGCATCGTCCCCGGCCCGCGCGTGTTTCTTATAGGTGAGACGACGGACAGGGAGCGTGTGGGATGACGGACAGGGAGCGTCGAACCGATATCGCGCTGGCGGTGCTGGCGGCGGCCTCGATCGCGGGGATCGTCGCGATCGGCAAGGCCGGCTAGGCCGCCGATGAGCCGCCGATGGGCCGATAAGTCAAGGCAGCCTTGACTTATCGGCCCATCGGCGAGGGGGCGGGGGAGGGCCGGGGTGCCGGGGTGCACTAGGGTCCGGTACGTGAACGTCCTGATCGCGGCGGACATGGAGGGGGTCGCGGGGATCGAGGAGAGCGGCGACTGCCTGCCCTCGCACCCGGCGGCCTACGCGCGCGGGCGGCGGCTGATGACCGACGAGGTGCTGGTCGCGGTCGAGGCGCTGCGCGAGGGCGGCGCCGAGCGGATCTCGGTGGGCGATTGGCACATGGTCGGCACCAACGTCGAACGCGAGCGCATGCCGGCGGGGGTCGAGGTGCGGCCGATCGCCGAGCTGGCCCTGACCGAGTCCGACCCCTCGATCGCCAAGGCGGGGGGCGGCCCGCTCGACGCCGTGGTCCTGCTCGGCCACCACGCCGCCACGCCCAACCCGCGCGCCTTCTGCTCGCACACCTTCGTCTGGGAGATGGAGGTGCTGCTCGACGGCGAGTCGCTCAGCGAGACGCAGGTCTACGCGCAGGGCCTGGCGGCGGAGGGCGTCCCGGCGCTGGTCGCCGCCGGCGACCGCTGGATGCTCGAGGACCTTGGCGAGGGGGAGCTGGGCAGCGCCCGCCTGGTGACGACGAAGGAGGGGGAGGGACGCGCCCGCGCGCGCTGCCGCGACGTCGAGCAGACGCGCGCCGAGCTGGCCGAGGCGATCGGCGCCGCGCTCGCCGCGCCCCGCACGCCGCCGCCGCCGCGCAGCTACCCCGCCGAGCTGCGCGTCCTCGCCGAGGGCGAGGAGATCGCCCGCACGACCGTCGCCGAGCCGGCCGACCTGCTGCGCACGATCGCCGGCGCCTTCCGCGCCAGCGACGTCTCGCGCGAGTACCGCCAGCTCGCCAAGCTGCTCCCGGCCGGGCACGACTCGCGGCTGCGCGCCCTGCGACGCCGCCTCGGCAGCGTCCTCGCCACGCCGGTGATGCGCTCCAAGGAGCGCCGCTGGCTCGCCGCCGCGCCGTAACCGCCCGCCTCAGCGGACGACGACCCGGCCGCGCATGAAGGGGTGCAGCGTGCAGAGGTAGCGGAAGTTGCCGCGCCGCTTGAAGCGGATCGCCTTCGAGCGGCCGCCGCGGATGATGCGGGTGTCGAAGCTGCCCCGCCGGGTGGCCGTGTGGCGGGCCGAGTCGCGGTTGGCGAAGACCACCCTTGTGCCACGCCGGACGACCAGCCGGGGCGGCTTGTAGGCGAAGCCGCGGATGCGGACCCGCGCGGTCGCCGAGGCGCCCGCGCCCTCGCCGGCCGGGGTGGCGGTGCCCCAGGCGCTCTTGGCTGCCGGCCCCGCGTCGTCGCCGGACGCGGGCACGGCGAGCGCCAGCGCGGCCGTCGCGGCGACGGCGAGCGCCCTTCGCCCCGTGCGTGAGCTCGCCTGCATCGATTGGAGTCTACGGGTTTTCCACATTGGAGCCCGCGGGTATAGGTCTGTACCCTTGGGAGCGCGGAGAGATTCAGCGCCATACGCAGGGGCGATAGGAACGTCAATGCGAACGAGGAGAAAATCGATGGCAAGGCGCTTGATCGCTTTCGTGGTGATGTCCCTCTGGCTTGTAGCGGCGGTGTCGGTTGCGCAGGCCGACACCGGAGACATCGTCGAACCGCAGAACGAACCGCCGACCGCGGCCAACGGTTGGCAGGCGGGGGTATGTGAAACCGACGAACCGTGCACGCCCGCCACGCCGGAAGACTTCTTCCTGACGGCGGGCGGCCACCCCCCGATCGGGTTCACGCAGTACATCATCCGCCACACGACGACCATGCCGGGCGTGATCGAACCGCTGGTCGAGCCGCTCGAAGGGCGGGCGATCAAAACGCTTCGCGTCGACCTCCCGCCGGGCCTGGCGGTGAATCCGGAAGCGACGCCCGAACGGTGCACGCTGGCCGATTTCCTCTTCTCTCCCGAACCTGGCCTCTTCGTCCCCCAGTGCGAAGCCGCCACCGTGACCGGCGAAGAGCAGGTCAACGTCGTCACCAACAAAGACAACGTCGAATTCCCGCCCGGCTCGGGCGAAATCATCGCCAACAAAGGCACCCGCCTGCCGCTGATCCCGGGCGTCTTCCAGGTGCCGGTGTACAACCTCGTGCCGAAACCGGGCGAACCGGCGCTGTTCGGTTTCGTCATCGCCGGGAGGGCGCCGATCTTCCTCGAAACCGAGGTGGCTTGGGAGAGCGACTTCCACCAGTCCTTCAAAATCAAACTGAACCCGGCTTCGGCCTCCGACCTGCAGACGATCATCAGCCGCCTGGTCAGCTTCGGCGACACGACCGGCAACGGCACCTTCATCACCAACCCGACCACCTGCTTCGACCCGGCCGAGTGGGACACGCTCTACTCGACCTGGTACCGGGCTGAGTCATTCGAAGAACCGGACCCGAGCTTCCCGAACGGCACGACCCCGTTCGAGGCCAGGGTCGAAGACGACGAAGGCAACCTGTACCAGCAGGAGGACTGCGACACGATCCCGTTCGAGCCCGACGTCGGCGTCAATCCCGGCACCGGCGCGATCGACTCGCCCTCCCCGGCGACGGTGACGACCGAGGTGCCGTTCGAGGTCCCCGACGAAGGGGGCGACGAACAGGCCCAGTCGCAGGTGCGGCGCGTCGAGCTGACCCTGCCCAACGGGATGGGCCTCAACCCCTCCGGCTCCAAAGGGCTCGTCGCCTGCAGCGACGCCGACTTCAAGAAGGGCCAGCGGGTGGTGGACAACACCTGCCCGGTCGATTCGAAGATCGGTTCGATCGAAGTCGAGACGCCGCCGCTGCCGGACGGCTCGCTGAAAGGCGACGTCTACATCGGCGAGCAGAAGAGCAACGACCCCGCCTCCGGCGAACAGTTCCGCATCCTCGCCGAAGCGAAGTCGGAGCAGCTCGGCGTCGTCGCGCGCCTCGTCGGCCATACCGCCGCCGACCCGGTGAGCGGCCAGCTGACGACGGTGTTCGACGAGCAGGAGGTCGGGCCGCTGGCCGGGCCGCTGCCGCGCGGCCTGCCGCAGATCCCCTTCGAGTCGGTGACGCTGCGCTTCGACGGCTCGAAATCGGTCCTGACCAGCCCGCCGACCTGCTCGACCGCCCAGTCCACCGGTCAGCTGGAACCGTGGGCGAGGCCCGGCGAGCAGGCTCCGGTGACCAGCGCCTTCACCCTCTCCAGCGACCCGGGCGGGGGCACCTGCCCGACCACGCTGGGAGCGCGGCGCTTCACCCCCGGCTATGACGCGACGACCGAGAACAGCATCGCCGGGGCGGACACCAAGCTCCGCGTCCAGATCGGGCGCGGCGACGGCGAGCAGGAGGTCAAGGGCGTCGACGTGACCCTGCCCGAGGGCCTGATCGGCAGCCTCGCCGGCCTGCTCTACTGCCCCGACGTCAACCTCGAAGTGGCGGCGCAGAAGAGCGGCCACCAGGAGCTGGTCAACCCGAGTTGCCCGGAGGTCAGCCAGATCGGCGAGACGACGACCGCGGCGGGCTCGGGGCCCGACCCGGTTTCGCTCGGCGGGGACGCCTACCTCGCCGGCCCCTACAAGGGGGCGGCGCTCTCGATGGCGGTGATCACCCCGGCGCGCTCGGGTCCGTTCGACCTCGGCAACGTGATCGTGCGGGTGGCGCTGTTCGTCGATCCCGAAACGACGGAGATCACCGCCGTCTCGGATCCGATCCCGCACGTCTTCGGCGGCGTGAAGCTCGACCTGCGCGCGATCGACGTGCACGTCGATCGGCCCAGGTTCATGCGCAACGGGACCGATTGCAGCGAGCCGCTCGCCACGCGCGGGACGATCGAGGGCGGTGGGGCGAACCCAAACGACCAGGCGGCGTTCAGCTCCTACCCGGTCTCCTCGTACTACCGGCCGGCCGAGTGCAGGCGGCTGGAGTTCGAGCCGAAGCTGTTCACGCGGCTGTTCGGCGGTCGCAACGTGACGCAGCGGGCCAAGCACCCCTCGCTGCGGGCCGTGCTGGAAGCGCGGGAAGGCGACGCCAACATCGGCCGCGCCGCGCTGGTGATGCCGCGCGCCCTCTTCCTCGACCAGAGCAACATCCGCACCGTCTGCACGCGAGTGCAGCTGGCCGCGGGCGAGTGCCCGAAAGCGGCGATCTACGGTCACGCGCGGGCCACCTCGCCGCTGCTCGACGGGAACCTGAAGGGACCCGTCTACCTGGTTTCCTCCAACAACGAACTGCCGGACCTGCTGGCCGACCTGCGCGGCCAGGTGAACGTGCGGCTGCGCGGCGTGATCAGCTCCGTGCGCGGTGGGCTGAAGACGGTGTTCCGCTCGACGCCCGACGTGCCGGTGAGCAAGTTCATCCTGCGCATGCAGGGCGGGCGCAAAAAGGGCCTCCTGCAGAACTCCAGGAACCTCTGCAAAGGCCGCCTCTTCGCCTTCCTCAACCTGACGGCGCAGAACAGCAGGCGCGTGCGCACCAACCAGCAGCCGATCCGGGTCGGGGCCTGCTAGCCGGACGGCGGCGACTCCGGACGGGCACGGCGCGGCGGGCTTCGGCCCGCCGCGCCGCTGCCGGCGCCCGCGGGCGTACACTGAGCCGGCCGGTCGGGTTCCGGCGGACGCCAACGGAAGGAGAGGCTCGATGTACGACTACGTGATCGTCGGTGCCGGCTCGGCGGGCTGCGTGCTCGCGGCGCGGCTCAGCGAGGACCCCGAGGCCAGCGTGCTGCTGCTCGAGGCGGGCCCGCCCGACGCGAACCAGAACATCCACGTGCCGCTCGGCTACCTCTCGCTGGCCCGCACCGAAGTCGACTGGAACTACACCTCCGCGCCGGAGCCGGCCTGCGGCGGGCGCCGCGTCTCGCTGCCGCGCGGTCGCGTGCTCGGCGGCTCCTCCTCGATCAACGCGATGGTCTACATCCGCGGCAACCGCCGCGACTACGACGAGTGGGGGGTGGAGGGTTGGTCGTGGGAGGACCTCTTCCCCTACTTCCTCAGGGCCGAGGACAACGAGCGCGGCGCCTCGGAGTGGCACGCGGTTGGCGGCCCGCTGCCCGTCTCCGACCAGCGCTCGGGCAACGTGATCTCGCCCGCCTTCGTCGACGCGGGCGTCGAGGCCGGCCTGGCCCGCAACGAGGACTTCAACGGCGCCGCGCAGGACGGCGTCGGCATGTACCAGCTGACCCAGCGCGGCGGCCTGCGCGCCAGCGCCGCCGTCGCCTATCTGCACCCGGCGATGGAGCGGCCCAACCTCACCGTGATGCCATACATGCGCGTCGACCGGGTGCTCTTCGAGGGCAGCCGGGCGGTTGGCGTCGAGGCGAGCCGGCTCGGCGAGAGCGAGGAGCTGCGCGCCGAGCGCGAGGTCCTCCTCTGCGGCGGCACCTACAACTCGCCGCAGCTGCTGATGCTCTCCGGCGTCGGCCCCGCCGAGCACCTGGCGCTGCGCGAGGTCGAGGTGCTGCTCGACCAGCCGGCGGTGGGCGAGAACCTGAGCGACCACCCGGCCACCTACGGGGTCTGGACTACGCCCGAGCCGCAGAGCCTGCTGCTGGCGCGCGAGCCCGAGGCGATGACCGAGTTCGAGGCCTCCCAGACCGGGCCCTTCGCCTCCAACCTGGCCGAGTCGGGCGGCTTCGCCCGCGTCGAGGCCGGCGCCGAGGCGCCCGACGTGCAGTTCCACGTCGCGCCGATCCACATCGTCGAAGAGGGGATGGGGGAACCCGAGGGGCACGGCGTCTGGGTTTCACCCTGCCTGCTGACGCCGCGCAGCCGCGGCTCGGTGCGGCTCGGCTCCAACGACCCGAGCGCGATGCCGATCGTCCGCAACGCCTTCTACGCGGAGGAGGCCGACCTGGCGCGCATGCTCGACGCCTACCGCCTGGCCGAGGAGATCTGCGCCCAGCCCGCCTTCGCCCCCTACTGCGCGGAGCCCTACACGGTGCCGGCGGAGGATTCCGACGAGGCGCTGCGCGAGCACGTCGCCCGCACCACCTTCGAGGTCTACCACCCGGTCGGCACCTGCGCGATCGGCTCGGTGGTCGACGCCGAGCTGCGCGTCGAGGGCCTCGAGGCGCTGCGCGTCGTCGACGCCTCGGTGATGCCGACCGTGCCGCGCGGCAACACCAACGCCCCGACGATCGCGATCGCCGAGCGCGCCGCCGACTTGATCCGCCACGGCAAGGCCGTCGCGGCGACCGAGGCCACCAGTCCCGGCGTCGCCTGACAGGCGCCCCGCGCCGCCGCGTTCGTCCGCGCCGCCGCGGTCACCTTCGCCGTGGCGATCCGCCACGCCGTTGCGATCCGCGCTTCCTCGCGGCTCCGCGCTCAGCCCGGGTCGGCGACCGGGACGGGCGGGCGCTCGCCGTCCTCGGGGGCGACGAGGATCGCGCCCTCGCCGGTGACGTAGGCCTCCTCGCCGTGGAAGGTGACGTCCATGCCGATCGCCTCGTCGTGCTCGCTGGCGCGCAGTGGCATGATCGCGCCGACCAGCTTGAGCAGGACGAAGGTGGCGACGAAGGCATAGACGGGGGCGGCGAGCGCGGCCAGCACCTGGTCCCAGAGCTGGGCGGCGTTGCCGTAGAGGAGGCCGTCGGAGATCCCGTTCCAGCCGACCTGGGCGACGAGGCCGATGAAGAGGATGCCGGTGAAGCCGGCGATGCCGTGGGCGGCGAGCACGTCGAGCGTCTCGTCGACGCGGGTGCGCGGGCGCCAGACGATCATCGCGTAGCAGGGCAGCGCGCCGAGGAAGCCGAGCACCATCGCCCAGCCCGGGCTGATGAAGCCGCCGGCCGGGGTGATCAGCACGCAGCCGACGATGATCGCCGTGGCGGCGCCGACCGCGGTCACCCGGCGGCCGCGGATCAGGTCGAGGGCGAACCAGGTGAGCAGAGCGCAGGCCGGCGTCAGCATCGTGTTGACGAAGGCGAGCACGCTGGCATTGCCGGTCGAGAGGCCGCTGCCGCCGTTGAAGCCGAACCAGCCGAACCAGAGCAGGCCGGCGCCGAGCAGCACGTAGACCGCGTTGTGGGGGAGCAGCGCCAGCCGACCGTAGTCGTTGCGCTGGCCGACCACGAGCGCCGCGGCGAGGGCGCCGAAGCCCGAGCCCATCTCGACCGGCACGCCGCCGGCGAAGTCGAGCGTGCCGCCCGCCGCCAGCCAGCCGCCGCCGAAGACCCAGTGGGCGAGCACGGCGTAGACGAGCACCGACCAGAGCGCGGCGAAGACGAGGAAGGCGCCGAAGCGCATCCGCTCCACCACCGCGCCGGAGATCAGCGCCACGGTGATGATGCAGAAGGTTGCCTGGAAGCCCATGAAGACGAGGTGGGGGATGGTCGTCCCTTCGCGCGGAGCGAAGTCGACGCCCTGCAGGCCGACGTGGCCGAGGCCGCCGATCAGCGCGCCGTCGCCGTCGAAGGCGAGCGAGTAGCCGACCAGCGCCCAGGTGACGATCGCGATCGGGATCGCCGCCACGCACATCATGAAGGTGTTGAGCGTGTTCTTCGAACGGACCAGGCCGGCGTAGAAGAGGCCGAGGCCGATCGTCATCAGCAGCACCAGGGCGGTGGAGACGAGCATCCAGGCGGTGTCGCCGGTGTCGACCTGGGCGATGGGGAGCAGGACGGTCATGCGTCGACCGGCGTCACGGCGCCGTGGTCGGTCTCACCGGTGCGGATGCGCACGGCGCGCTCCAGGGGCAGGACGAAGATCTTGCCGTCGCCGACCTCGCCGGTGCGCGCGCCCTCGCAGAGGGCGTCGACGGTGGGCTGGACGAAGTCGTCGGAGACGGCGATCTCGAAGCGGACCTTCTCGGAGAGGCCCATCTTCACGGTCGAGCCGCGGTAGGTCTCGACCCGCTCCAGCTCGCCGCCGTGGCCCTGCACGCGGCTCAGCGAGACGCCGCGCACCTCGGCGCGGTAGAGCGCCGCCAGCACCTCGTTCGCCTTCTCCGGGCGCACGATGCCGATCACCAGCTTCATCGGTGGCCGCCTCCCATTGCGGTGCGCGAGCCTACACGCTTTCGCGGCGGCGGGTCCCGCCGACCGCGCCCGCCTCCTACACTGGGCGGATGACCGGCGAGCGCCACGCCGACTCCACCTTCACGCTCTACCGCCGCGGCATCGAGCTGCTCGAGGAGGAGGACTTCGAGGAGGCCGCGGCGCCCCTGGAGGAGGCCGCCCGGCGCGCCCCCGAGAAGTCCTCCGTCCGCGAGGCCCTCGGCCGCGCCTACTTCCGCACCGGCCGCTTCGCAGCCGCCGCGGTCGAGTTCGGCGCCGTCGTCGAGCGCCACCAGGTCAACGACTACGCCCACTTCTGCCTCGGCCGCGCCCTCGCCAAGACGGGCCAGACCGACCGCGCCCGCCACCACCTCGCCCTCGCCTCCAACCTCCGCCCCGACCGGCGCGACTACAGCTTCTACCTGGCGATGCTCTGAGATTCGGGGCGGGCTGAGGCCCCGGATTGCCACTCCCATCGCCGAAAATCACGGCGAGGCACTTTCCGCCGCTCAATATGTGTGAAAACTAATATTTCGTGGGGGTTGCGCGAGCGCCGCAAAAGCGATAGAGATCAATACGTTCCGGAGAAAGTCAGCGTGCATACCTGAACCGGCCAAGGACTCACCGGCTTGCCCGACCAGGCGACGCGCGCAAGCCATAGGGGAGGGCAAGTGCAGGGAATTAGGGTCGTTGTCGCGGTTGCGATGATGCTGGCGGCGCTGGGCTCCGGCATCGCCCTGGCGGCGGAGGGCGATGCCGGGGGAGGGGGCGAGTCCGAGGTGGCGGCCCAGGGCGCCCCACCCGTTGCTCCCGGCCCCGAGATCGTCTCCGCGCGCACCGCCAACTCGCGGACCTTCCGCCTGCCCGACGGCCGTCGCGAAGCCCGCATCTACGCCGGGCCGGTCAACCACCGCGACGGCGAGGGACGCTGGCAGCCGATCGGGGCGGGGCTGCGGGAGGCCGACGAGGACACGCTCGCCAACGGCGCCAACTCCTTCGACCTGCACCTGCCCAAGCAGCTCGACGCCGGGCCGGTGCGGCTCTCCGTCGGCGAGCACTGGGTCGCCAGCGAGCTGCTGGGCACGGACGTGGGCTCCGTCCAGCTCGACGGCAAGACGGCCAGCTATGCGCGCGCGACCCCGGGCGTCGCCTTCGAGTACCGCGGCACCTCCAGCGGCCTCAAGGAGGACATCGTCCTCGCCGGCCCCGCCCAGCCGAGCCGCTTCGCCTTCGAGCTGAGCGCCTCGGCGGGCCTCGTCCCGAGCCTCGGCGCCGACGGCGCCGTGCGCTTCCGCGACGCCGAGGGCAGGGCGATCGTCACCCTGCCGCCCCCGGTCATGCTCGACAGCGCTCCGCGCCCCGCCGTCTCCAACGCGATCCGCTACGAGCTCGGCCCCGAGCGCGACGGGCGCTGGCGCCTGGAGCTGATCGCCGAGCGCGACTGGCTCGAGGACCCCGAGCGCGCCTTCCCCGTCCGCCTCGACCCGACCATGACCGTCGAGCCCGACCTCGACTGCGTGATCGGCGGGCGCAGCGGCGAGACGGGCTGGATCTACTGCTCCCCCTGGGGTCACGAAACCCTCCTCGCCGGCTACGACGCCCACACCGAAGAAGAAGAAGACGAATGGTGGCGTGTGCTGATGGACCTCGAGACCGACGACATCCCGCCCACGGCGGACGTGATCTCGGCCACCTTCCGCGCCTATGCGGACGATCCGGCGGCCAACACGACCGGGGTGGAGCTGCGCAAGGTCACCAAGGACTGGACCTGGCAGGCGTCCTGGAGCCGCTACGACGGGCCCGAAAACCTCTGGGAAAACGAAGGCGGCGACTACTCGGTCAGCCTGGGCGAGGTGCTCACCGCCGAACGGGGGAGCCAGGCCGGCTGGTGGGAATTCGAGGTCCCCCCTCAGCTCATCGAGGAAGAAGCCGCTGCAGAAGAGGAATTGCCCATCCTGATCAAGCTCCTCGATGACAAAGTCAGGGAATGCGGCGCCGAACACTGCACCGACCGCGCCGTCCTCTTCGACTCCAGCGAAGACGAAGAAGAAGCCCACCGCCCCTACCTCTCGGTCATCTATGACGCCGACCCGGTGGTTGAAACCAAAGCCGCCAGCGAAGTCGAAGAGCACGCCGCGACCCTGAACGCCAGCGTCAACCCCGAAGGGCAGGCGACGACCTACCAGTTTGAATACGGCCCGACCGCCGCCTACGGATCGAAAGCCCCGGCCGAACCCGAAAGCGTCGGCTCGGGCACCTCTGCGGTGCCGCTCAGCGTGCCGCTCGAAGGGCTCGAGCAGGCGACCACCTACCACTACCGCATCGTCGCCACCAACGAATCGGGCACCGCCGCCGGCGAGGACATGACCTTCACGACCGCCGCGCCGGCGCCCGAATACCAGCTCTCCTTCGGCTCCAAAGGCACCGCCAACGGGCAGTTCGAAGGAGTGGCCGGCGTCGCCGTCGATGAGCAGGGCGACGTCTGGGTCGCCGACAAGGGCAACGACCGCGTGCAGAAGCTCAGCCCCGCGGGCGAATACCTGGACAAGCTGGGCGAAAGCGGCACCGGCAACGGCCAGCTGGACGCTCCCCGCGACGTTGCCCTCGACGCCGAGGGCAACGTCTGGATCGCCGACGCGGGCAACAGCCGCGTGCAGAAGTTCAGCCCCGCGGGCGAATACCTCGACCAGTTCGGCACCTACGGCAGCGGCGACGGCCAGTTCAAAAACCCGACCGCTATCGCGATCGCCCCCGACGGGCACATCTGGGTCGCCGACGGCCAGATCTCACGCCTGAGCGAGTTCACCGCCGAAGGCGAATTCCTCCAGAAGACCACCGGCTACAGCTTCACCCAGGGCACCGCGGTGAGCGCCGACGGGCGTGCCTGGGTCACCGACCGCGGCAACAGCCGCGTCGTCGCGGTCGCAGAAGGCGAACAGGTCGGTGAATTCGGCACCCACGGGGAAGAAGACGGCCAGTTCAAGAACCCCACCGCGATCGACGTCCTGCCCTCCGGCGCCCTGCTCGTCGGCGAGCGCTTCGGCGAGCATCGCGTGCAGGAGCTCTCCACCGCGGGCGTCTACGTGACCCAGATCGGCAAAGAACTGTTCGGCAGCACGATCGAAGGGATCGGCACCGACCCCGGCGGAGCGATCTACGTTGCCTCCGGCAACTCGGTGAAGAAGTGGATCGAGCTCGACGCGCCAATCGCCAGCACCGAGGCGCCAAGCGAGATCGGGGAGGAAAGCGCCGCCCTGAACGCCACGGTCAACCCCCGCGGGCTCGCCACCACCTACCAGCTCGAATACGGCGAGACGACCTCCTACGGCAGCGAAGTCCCCGCCGAACCCGAAGCGGCCGGCTCGGGCACGAGCAACCTCGCGGTGAGCGAGACGATCGCAGTCGAAGAGGACGAGGAATACCACTACCGCGTCCTCGCCACCAACTCCGCCGGGACCACCTACGGCTCAGACGAAGTCCTCTCCACCCACGCCCCGCCGCAGACCGTCATCGACACCCCAACCCCCTCCTACACCGCGGGTCCGCCCGCACCGATCCAGTTCAGCGCCGACGAGGCCGAATCGAGCTTCAAATGCGGCTTCGACACGGAAGGCAACCAACCCACCGAAGCCTGCGAATCCCCCTTCGAGCCGCCCGAGAAACTCGACGAAGGCTGGCACACCTTCGTCGTCGCCGCGACCGACCCCGTCGGCAACGCCGACCCCACGCCCGCGACATGGACCTTCAAGACTGCCCCCTACCCTGTCGCGCCCGAGACCAGCAAGCTCGTCTACCCCGAAGAGGGCAAGAAGACGGCCAGCCACTACACGCTCAAGGCCGAATGGGATGACGCATCCGAAGATGGTGATGTAGCGGGTGTGACATTCCAAATGATGCTGCCGGAGGGGGAGGCGTTTGTGGCCGTGCCTGCCGAATGCACGATCGACGGCGAAGGCCAGCAAGTGTCATGGCCGCTTGAAGCGGAACACAACCCGGGCCACACCGAACCGGTCTTCCTCGACGCTCGTGATTGCGAGCCTTTTGCCGAAGCGGAATCTGGTTACGACTCAAAAGACAAGATCAAGTTCCGCGCCGTCTTTGATGGCGACAAAAACGTGGCGGGAGCCAGTGAGCCTGTTGCGACCGAATTCATTCGGCGGTTCAACGGCACCCGGGTGCCGACCGACGCGACCAAAACCATCGGGCCCGCCAATCTCGACCTGCTCACCGGCGCCTTCACGATCAGCCGCACCGATGTCTCGATTCCTGTACCGGGGACTGAAGCGAACCTCGAATTTACCCGCGTATACAACTCTAGCTGGCCCACCGATCCATCCGCCGTGTTGGGATGGTGGCAACCGTCAGCTCCGGTTGAACAGGAATACGAAGGGAGCGCTTGGGAAAAGCTTGAAGAACAAGTGGTCCCGGCAACCCCGGCTGTCTACGAAAAGGAATGCTGGAATGAAGAAGGCGAAGCAGTTCCGTGTGGCACCGGCTGCAATCCGGAATTCTGCGAAGAATGGCTGGCCGAAGAAGCGCAGCCCGAAGAACGCTGGATAGAGCTCGTCGACAACGAAGGCGCCGCGGTTCCCTTCGAAATCTCTGGCGAAAATTACGTCTCACCGGACTACGCGAAAGAACTAAAGTTGACGCGCGAAGACGCCACGCACATCGTGCTCAGCGACCCGAGTGGGACGCATACAACCTTCATCAAGAACAGCGCACGCGACTATCTGCCAAAGGCAATCTCGTTCCAGGCGACGCCAAAGTCGGCACGGATGGTCTACGAAGACCCCGGATTCGAACAAGATCTGCGGCTGATGAGGATAATCGCGCCGTCTCCTCCTGGCGTCACCTGCGGCGACTGGACTTCAATCGAAAAAGCGGGCTGTCGCACGCTCAGATTCGAATACCTGCCGCGCTGGGAATGGAGCGCTTCGGGGCCATGGTTCGAAGTGCTGCTTGCCTCAATTCGATACTACAACTCATCGGGCAATGTGAACAGTTCTCAGGTGGTAGCCAAATACGACTATGACATGGAGGGTCGCTTGGTCGAAGAGTGGGATCCCCGGCTGCCCGATTTGAGAGAGAAATACACATACTATTCCTCTACCGATCCTTTCCTCCGGGGACTGCTGACGTCTCTGACACCGCCGGGCGAGGAACCCTGGGAGTTCGACTATGACATCAACGAAGTTCCCGAGGAATCCGAAGAATGGGAGGCACGGCTCGATAGCGTCAGCCGCGCCAGCCTGCTCGAAGGAGAGCCAACGGCGACCACAACGATCGCTTATGACGTGCCGAGTAGCGGCGAAGACGCCCCCTATGAGATGAGCCCCGAAGCCGTCGCCGAATGGGGCCAGAGCGACTACCCGGTCGACGCCACCGCGATCTTCCCGCCCACGCAGGTACCCGGCGAAAACCCGCCCGATGACTACACCCAAGCCACCGTCTACTACATGGACCCCGACGGCTACCTGGTCAACACCGCCTCCGCGGCGCCGCCGGGCGTCGAAGGCGACGCGATCACCACCTCCGAAACCGACACCCACGGCAACGTCCTTCGCGAGCTGAGCGCCCAGGGCCGGCTCGACTCCCTGGCGCACGAAGACCCCCTGCAACGCGCCGATCAGCTCTCCACCAAGCGCCTCTACAACACCGACGGCACCGAGCTGAAAGAGGAGTGGGGCCCGCTGCACGAGATCACCCTCGAATCGGGCGAAGCGGTCCAGGCCCGCGCCCACACCGAAGTCTTCTACGACGAAGGCGCCCCCGAACCCAAAGAGGGCGAGACGCCGCCCCACCTGCCGACCCGCGAGCTCGCCGGCGCCCGCATCCCCGGCCAGGAAGCCGACAAAGACGTGCGGGTCTCCGAAACCAAATACGACTGGGACCTGCGCCTGCCCACCGAAGAGATCGTCGACCCCGAAGGCCTCAACCTGCGCACCAAGACGATCTATGACGAAGACACCGGCCTGGTGAGCGAGACCCGCCAGCCATCTGACCCCGAAGGCAAAGACGCAGGGACAACCGTGAACGCCTACTACTCGGCCGGAACCCAGTCGCCGATCAGCGCCTGTCGCAACAAACCGCAATTGGCCAACCTGCCCTGCACCTCCTACCCCAAGGTCGATCCGAGTCCTGCAGAAGGCAATCCGAAGCTGCCCTGGACCTGGACCACCTCCTACAACTCGCTCGACCTACCCACCGAGACCCAAGAGAAGGTCGACGGCGAACCAAAGCGCACGACGACGGCGACCTACGACGAAGTCGGCCGTCCGCTGCAAAGCCACGAGACAGGCGAAGGCATAGAGGTCCCCCCCTCCGAAACGCTCTATAGCTCCAGCACCGGCGGGCCTGTCGGCCAGCGATTCGTCTGCGAGGAAGAATGCGAAGGATTCGACGAACAGCTTGTGATCACTACCCTCGACACGCTGGGAAGGCCGACCAAATACGAAGACGCCGACGGCAACGTCTCAGAAGTCGCTTACGACCTGCTCGGCCGCACGGCGATCACCTACGACGGCAAAGGAACCCAAACGGCGACCTACGACGAAGCCTCCGGCGCCCTCATCGAGCTGGAGGACTTCGCCGCCGGCACCTTCGAGGCCGCCTATGACGCCGACGGCAAGCTCATCGAGAAGACCCTGCCGGGCGGCCTCCGCGCCACCACCACCTACGACGACGCCGGCGTCCCCACCCGCCTCAGCTACGCCAAGCCCGGCCAGCAAGAGGGGCCCGAAGTCCCCGACCCGATCGCCGCCTACTCCTTCGAGGAGGGCGAAGGCGAAGTCCTCGGCGACAGCTCCGAAGGAGAACACGACGGCACGATCTCCGGCGCCGCCTGGAGCGAAGAAGGCAAATCGGGCTCGGCGCTTGACTTCGACGGCGAAGACGACGTGGTGACGGTCCCCGACCACGCCGACCTCGACCTCACCGACTCCTTCACGATCGAAGCCTGGGTGCGGCCGGAGAACTTGGGGACGATCATCAAGCCGGTCCTCTCCAAGGTCGATTCCTCGGCCTCAAACGTCGGCTACGCCCTGCGCGCGCGCCACATCAACTCCCCCGCCGGCCACGTCAAGGACTCCGAAGGCGCGCTGAACGTCACGGGGGACGATGCGTTGCCCGTGGAAGCCTGGTCGCACCTCGCCTTCACCTCCGACGGCGATGACCTGCGCCTCTACGTCGACGGCGAGCTGGTCGAAACCGTCGCGGCGAAGCTCCCCGCGGTGACCACGGCCGACCTTCGGATCGGCGGACACGGGGTTGGCAGCTCCCTCTACTTCGACGGCCTGATCGACGACGTCCGCCTCTACGAGGAGCCGCTCGACGAAGCCCAGATCCGCGAGAGCGCCGGCCTCCCGAGCGGAAGCTGCGAAGAAAGCTGCCCCTGGCTCTCCTTCGAAGTCCAAGAGTCCGTCCACGGCCAGTGGCTGGCCCAGCAGAGCACCCTCTCCACCCAGGAGTACGCCTACGACGCCGCCGGCCGCCTGATCGGAGTCAAAGACACCCCAGACGGCGAGGGCTGCACCACCCGCTCCTACAGCTTCGACGAGAACACGAACCGGACCAAACTCATCACCCGCGAACCCGGCGAAGGCGGCGCCTGCGACCTCGAATCCGAAGGCACCGTCCAAGACTACGACTACGACACCGGCGACCGCCTGATCGGCGAAGGGATCGAATACGACGACTTCGGCCGCATCGTCGAGCTGCCGAGCGAGTTCTCAGGCGGAGGCAAACTGACGACGAGCTATTACGCCAGCGACCTGACCCACAGCCAGACGCAGGACGGGATCACCAATACCTACGAGCTGGACGCCACCGGGCGCCAGCGCAAGCGACTCCGCACCAAAGGCGAAGAAGAAAGCACCGAGATCTACCACTACGCTGGCGGCTCGGACTCCCCTGCCTGGATCGACGAAGGCGAAGGGCAGTGGAGTCGTTTCATCCAGGGGATCGGCGCCAGTGCTATCGAGAAAAGCGCAGGCGAAGAAGTCACCTGCAGCTCGCCGATATGCACGGCGACATCGTCGCCACGGCAGACATCGACCCCGAAGCCACCGAACTGCTCTCGACCCAGGAGTTCGACGAGTACGGCAACCCGAAGCAAAAACTGGAACCGGACCTCAAGCTCGGCTGGCTTGGCTCCAAGCTGCGCCGCACCGAGCTGCCCTCGGGAGTGATCCAGATGGGCGTGCGGAGTTACGTGCCGGCAATGGGGCGCTTTCTCTCCCGCGACCCGGTACCTGGTGGCTCGGCCAACGCCTACGAGTACGCGGAAGGCGACCCGGTCAACAACTTCGACCTGACGGGCGAAAAGTGTGCAAGCAAGAACAAGAAGTTTGTAAACCGTTGTGTGAGAAAGAAAATACGTAATGCGAACCGCCAGGCGCGTCGTAAGGCGAGAAGGCACAGATTGCGGCGCCTTGCTCGAGCCGGCAGAAGCCCCGCTCGCGCATCCTCTGTTAGTTCGGATGCCTGGCGCGCCCTGGGCGGGTTCCTTGGCAGAGACGTCAAGGACCAGGCTGGCAAGGCGGCTGGCAAGGCGGCCGCTTGGGCGTTCAACCAGCTGAAGGCTGCTGCAGTAAGGGAGTTCAAGGCCCCCGCGGAAATGGTGAGATACACCATGCGGGCGGCAAGAGCAGCCGGCGGTTGGGCATGGGATCACAGGATGCAGATAGCGGCTTGTGCGAAAGGCGCTGCAGACGTGGGAGTTGCACTGGCCCCAATGGCGGCCAGTCCGGTCCCAGGAGCAAGATTTGCGTTCGGCCTATCCATGGCCGTTGGTTGCGGGGCCAGCCTTGTCTCGTAGCATAGGTCATAGAATATGGGTCCCACAGGCCTGCCACGCACGGTGGTTCGCTCGCTAGGAGAGGAACAGACGCAGTAATTATGGCAACTGCATTGGTCGAAGTGCAACGGGTTTCCGGGGGATACTCGAAGCGCCTTAATCCGTTTGAGGTCGTGGTCGACGATGAGGTGGTCGGGCGCTTGAGCCCTGGTGAGTCCAAGGCCGTCGAAGTGGCTCCTGGGCCCCATGAGATCTTCACAAAAATCTATTGGTGCCGGAGCAAGAAGGTCAATGTCGTCCTGATGCAGGGTCAGAAGGTTATCTTTCGCTGCGAAACGCGAGCGTCCAACTCTTTCACCGATGGATACTGGGCAACTCTCGGTCGCCGACGCTATCTGAGCCTCACTGAAGTCGCATCCCGAGCATGCGCAGAGTTGACCCTCACCGAGCGCAGCCAAACCGATGTCATCTCGGTCGCAACGAGTACCACTCGCGGGAGGGCTGTAGAGGGTAGAGCTATCCGCCCGGCACAATTGCCTGTCATCACGAATGCACTCCGCAATCGACAGCCAGCCGTGGCTGCGGTTCTCCTGCTTGCGGTGGGAATCCCGTTGCTCGCGGTAACTTGGGGCTTTGAGTTCATCAGCGGCATTTCGATCATCTATCTTGGGGTGCAGGCGGTCAGGGCAATCAACTTTCACCTCCTTGCGCCGAGAGCCACCTGGGGACCTGGCATCAAGTCTCATGAGCCCTTCCGGTTTCGAACCGTTGAGGAGGCGATCACCAGCGCCGTGTTCGCCTTGGTCGGGATCGCAACCCTGACTGGAGTTCTACATGCTGGCAACCACGCAGGCTGGCTCGCAGTAGGTGCGGCAGTCGCGGGAGCCGCGAATATAGTCGCGACCCGTCGAAGTACGGCAGCCCGCTCCGAATAGGTTGTTCGACGGTATGAGGGTGACGTGAGATTCCGCCCACGCTGCAATTCTCTTTGGGGGCCAGCATGTCCCACCGTCCAGCTTGCCGCTGATCGTTGCGTAGCAGGTCCTATGACACTCCTCGCCCAACGCCGTCCTGGTCGCCGACACCGGCAACGACCGCCTGCAGAAGTGGAACTCGGTGACGCCGCCGGTGAGCGACTACACCGAGGCCACCGTCCACTACATGGACCCCGACGGCTACCTGGTCAACACCGCCGCCGCGGCCCCACCGGGCGTGGAAGGCGACGCGATCACGACCTCTGAAACCGACACCCACGGCAACGTCCTGCGCGAGCTGGGCGCCCAGGGCCGGCTCGACGCCCTCGCCGCCGAAGACCCCCTGCAACGCGCCGATCAGCTCTCCACCAAGCGCCTCTACAACACCGACGGCACCGAGATGAAAGAGGAATGGGGCCCGCTGCACGAGATCACGCTCGAATCGGGCGAAGCGGTCGAGGCCCGCGCCCACACCGAAGTCTTCTACGACGAAGGCGCCCCCGAACCCAAAGAGGGCGAGACGCCGCCCCACCTGCCGACCCGCGAGCTCGCCGGCGCCCGCATCCCCGGCCAGGAAGCCGACAAAGACGTGCGGGTCTCCGAAACCAAATACGACTGGGACCTGCGCCTGCCCACCGAAGAGATCGTCGACCCCGAAGGCCTCAACCTGCGCACCAAGACGATCTATGACGAAGACACCGGCCTGGTGAGCGAGACCCGCCTGCCCGCCGAACCCGAAGGCGGCGACGCGCGCAGCACCAAGTTCCGCTACTACACGAAGGGCACCCACCCCTCCGACAGCGCCTGCGCCAACAAAGCCGCCTGGGCCAACCTGCCCTGCAAGACGCTCCCCGCCGCCCAGCCCGGCGGCTCCGAGCCCGACCTGCTCGTCACCCAGAGCACGAGCTACTCCAGCCTCGACCTTCCGACCGAAGCCATCGAAAGCTCGGGCGGATCGAGCAAGCTCCAGCGCAAGACCCGCACGACCTACGACGCTGTGGGCCGCCCGGTGAAAGTCAGCCAGGAAGGAGGGGGCGTAGCCCTCATGCCAACCGAAACCCTCTACAGCGAAGCCACCGGCCGGCCCGTCCAGCAGCGCTTCGCCTGCGAGGCTCCCTGCGGGGAAGGCGAGATGGGGCACCTGATCTCCTTTGGCGCATCCGGCTCGGATGCTGGGGAGCTCTCCAGCCCAGCTGGCCTCGCCGTCGATGACAAAGGAAACGTTTGGGTCGCCGACAGAGGCAACAACCGCATCCAGAAGTTCAACCAGACGGGAGAAGTCGTCGATCAGCTCGGCTCTGGGGGGTCTGGCAACGGTCAGCTCTCCTCACCACGAGATGTCGCAATCGACGCCGAAGGCAACATCTGGGTGGCGGACAGAAGTAACCACCGCATCCAGAAGTTCGACGAGAACGGCGAATACCTGACCAAGTTCGGGTCATTTGGAAGCGGCAACGGACAGTTCTCCCAACCCCAGAGCATCGCGATCGACGCCGAAGGCGACATCTGGGTGGCCGACTCCGGCAACCACCGGGTCCAGAAGTTCGATTCAGAAGGCAAATTCATCCTCAAAGTCGGCTCGATCGGCTCCGGCGAAGGGCAGATGATCGAACCCGCGGGCGTCGCAATCGCCCCCAACGGAGACCTCTGGGTGGCCGACCGGGGAAACCATCGCATCGAGAAGTTCTCAAGCGAAGGGTCGTTCCTCGGTCAATTCGGCTCCTGGGGGTCCGGCAACGGGCAGTTCAAGAGCCCGAGCGCGATCGAGGTGGATGGCGAAGGCGAGGTCTGGGTCTCCGATCAGGGCAACTTCCGCGCCCAGGGGCTGACCACGAGCGGGGAATACGTCGAGCAGCTCGGTTCCCAGGGCACGGGGCCGGGCCAGTTCGGCCTTTTCGAATCGCCGACCGGGCTGGCAAGCGACGGCGATCGGCTATGGGTCGCCGACCGCGCCGCCCATCGGGTTCAGTCCTGGATACGGACGAAACCGATGGACGACCGAGCGACGACCACCACCTACGACGCCCTCGGCCGCCCCTACGCCTACGAAGACGCCGACGGGGAAATCTTCTACACCACCTATGACCTGCTCGGCCGCCTCCAGGTCTCCCAGAACGAAAAGGGCATACAGATCCGCGTCTATGAAAGCCCGGGCAGAAAGCAGAAGGGCCCGAAGTCCCCGACCCGGTCCACGCCGCTGGGCCTGCGCGACCGGGCGATGCTGGAGCTGCTCTACGCGACGGGCGTGCGCCGCGCGGAGCTGGCCGGCCTGGCGGTCTTCGACCTCGACGTCGAGCGCCGGGCGCTCATGGTCCGCGAAGGCAAGGGCCGCAAGGACCGGATGATCCCGACCGGCGAGCGCGCGGTGCTGTGGTGCGAGCGCTACCTGGACGAGGCCCGGCCCGAGCTGGCGCGCGAGCCCGACAACGGCTTCCTCTTCCTCAGCGTCACCGGCGCCGCGATCTACGAGCAGAACCTGAGCCGTGAGATCACCGCCTACGTGCGGCGCTCGGGAGTCGGCAAGCCCGGCTCCTGCCACCTCTTCCGCCACACGATGGCGACCCTGATGCTCGAAGGCGGCGCCGACATCCGCTACGTCCAGCAGATGCTCGGCCACGCCGATATCTCAAGCACCCAGATCTACACCCGCGTCTCCCTGCGCCAGTTGGAGCTGTCCACGCCGCCTCGCATCCCGGCGCGGCGAATGAGCCGCGCAGCGCCGGCAGGGACAGCGAGGAGCAGCCTGAGTAGGTCGGGAGGAGCAGGAGCGCAGAGCTGGTGGCAGATCGGCACACGGAGGAGGCCTCGAAATGAAAAGGATCGCGTTCATGCCGCGCATCAGCATCTTCTTCGGCATCGTGATCCGGATGTACCATGACGATCACGGCTTTCCCCATTTCCACGCCCAGCACGCCGATGGCCACGCCAAGGTCCGCATCGACAGCTTGGAGATCATTGAGAACAACTTGCCTCGACGCCAGCTCCGCTTCGTTCTGGCCTGGGCCGAGCTTCACCAGGGGGAGCTCGAAGAGAACTGGCGCCTTGCTCGCGAAGGTGGCACAATCAAGTCGATCGAGCCGTTGCGATGAACGTTCCCGACTACGACATCACCGCTGTAGAGGTCACTGACCACGGGGTCCTTGAGTTGACCTTCGCCGATGGCACCACCGGCAGGGTCGACGACGTCCTCGCGCGCCTTCGCGGGCCGGTGTTTGAGCGGGCGCGAACCCCGGAGGGGTTCCGCGAGGCTCACATAGCCGAGGGCACGGTCGCCTGGCCGGGGGGCGCCGACCTCGCGCCGGACACGCTGTACGAGCGCGTGCGCTCAGGTGCCTGGCCGGTCGATGTCGTGGCAGCCTGAGCTGGCGATGCGCCTGACGAATAGTGGCCCAAGCCCGGCGTCGATGCCTCTTCTGTAGCCAGTCAGGATCAAGCCGCGAGCACATCATCGCCAGGTGGATTGGCGCAGCCCCAAGCTTGATCCACCGCCCGGAACCGTGAGCCGGCTGACCGCCTCCTATGTGCGGAACTCCGGCGTCGGCAAGCCCGGCTCCTGTCACCTCTTCCGCCACACGATGGCGACCCTGATGCTCGAAGGCGGCGCCGACATCCGCTACGTCCAGCAGATGCTCGGCCACGCCGATATCTCAAGCACCCAGATCTACACCCGCGTCTCCCTGCGCAAGCTCGAGGCCGTTCACGCCGCCACGCATCCCGGCGCGGCGAACGAGGCGCGCGGGGAGCGCGAGGGCGCTGAGAACGGCGAAGCGGAACAGGACTTGCCTGCCCAGCGGCTTGCAGCTCGCCGCCCTTAACTCGGCTACCGTGTTCGCATGGCTTCAAGTGATTTGATCGAGCGGGCTGGAAAGGCCCTGGCCGAGGCTGCGGGCGCGGACTCCAAGGTGATCCTGTTCGGCTCCTATGCACGCGGCGAGCAGCGCCGCGACAGCGACTTCGATTTCCTGGTGATCGAGCCGGAGGTCGAGGACCGCTTCGGCGAGTCGGTTCGGCTCGCCCGGCTCGTCGGGGAGCTTGGCGTGCCGGCGGACGTGATGGTCGCCAGCGAGGCTCACGTGCGCGAATGGGGGGGACTGTCGGGCACGATGATCCACGACGCCTTGGCCGAGGGAAGGGTCGTCGGTGGCCGAGCCGCGTAGCGGCGATGACCTCGCCCAGGTGTTGATGGAGAAGGCCGCCGGGGACGAAAAGATCCTCATCCGCCTGATCGACGATGAGGACATTCCCGACGACGGCCTCGGGTTTCACGCACAGCAGGCGGTCGAGAAGATGATGAAGGCGGTGCTCACGTACAACGATGTCCCCTACGAGCGCACCCACAACATCGCCTACCTGCTCACCCTGCTGGACGAGGCCGAGCTGCCGCGACCGGAGCACGCCGACGATCTCCCCAACCTGAGCCCCTGGGCCGGGGAGTTCCGCTAGCCCGAGTGCCGGATGCCGTCCCCGACCGCCAGGAGATGCGCACCCTCGTCGAACAGACCAGGCCTGGGCGGAAACCCAACTGCCCGACGAGCCTCCAGATCCCGAGCACGACGAGCCGTCGCCCTCCGCGCCGTAGGGACACTCGCCAAGGTTTCGCGAGCCGATGCGCTCGCAGGGACGCCGAGCCCGATGAGAGGGCCAGCGGGAACGCCGCGCCCACCTCGAAGCGCCAGGTCTGACGGCTCCGGCTTCATCGCTATGGTGGGTGAAGGAACATGGCGAACTCGCCGGAATGAGGAGCTAGGAGCCCGGGTCACTAACGCGATCTGAGGCACCCAGCGCGAGCAGTCAGGACTGGATTGGACCGTGAGTGCAGCGGTCTTCGCGTCGGGCGGCCCGCGCGGGCGG
>Ga0299914_10000087_pt1 | contig 52068 bp, 48 predicted proteins | sample RVTome_10_FD_201361 | JGI IMG/M metagenome (GOLD analysis project Ga0299914, IMG submission 201361) | Soil microbial communities from uranium-contaminated site in the Upper Colorado River Basin, Wyoming, United States - RVT153D57 (version 2) ... | reverse complement strand
CGCGACCGTGCCGTACGCCATCACCCGTCCGGCCGGTATCCGCTCGACCAGGCTCAGCACGGCCTCGACGTACTCGTCGTCCACGCGGCTATCGTGCCGCGTGGGATCACGCCGCGCGCGCTCCGGCTGCGCCATGGTCGGTGCTCGACGCGGCCCGGCATGGAACGATCGAGGTCGATGGCGGACACCGACGTGGCGGAACCGCGGATACCGATCCGGGAGATCCCGGTCGAGGAGCCTCCGCTGCCTCGCCGCGCCCGCAGGCCGATGGACATCGCCCGGCTCGTCCTCACGGCTGTCGGAGTGGCCGCGATCGTGGGACTGGCGGTCGTCGCGGCTCAGACGCTCTCCGGGCTCGGCGACGACCTCGAGGAGCTCGGCAGTCGCGTGCCGGGTGGGCTCATCCAGATCCTGGCGTGGGCGGCCAGCCTGGTCGGCACGGTGCTCCCGCCGCTGTTGGTCGTCCTGCTCATGGTGCGCGGCCGGGTGCGGACCACGGTGGAGGTCCTCGTCGCCGGCGTCCTGGCTGCAGTCGTCGCCGCACTGGTCTCGCTCTGGTTGATCAACTCGGCACCTGACGTGCTCGCCGACGCCTTCGGCACCGCGTCGTTCATGCCCACCGACCCGGCCGAGGTGGTGACCGACGAGCAGGCCGGACCGGTGCCCCCGTATCCCGCGCTGCTCGTCGCGATCACCACGGTCACCGCGTGGCTGGACATGAAGCTCGTCCGCCAGGCGGCGTTGTTCGCGATCAGTGCGAGCCTCGCGGTCGGCCTGCTCAACGGCACCGCGTCGGTTGCGGGCACAGCGCTCGCGGTCGGCATCGGCCACCTCGTGGGACTCGGCGTGCGGCTGGTCAGCGGCCGGCCCTCGACCGCGCCGGACGGGCGAGCGGTCGCGGCCATGCTTCATGCCGAGGGCTACGACGTGCGAAGCGTCCGCGCCGACCAGGTCGACCAGCACCGGCGCTATGTCGTCGAGACCAGCCACGGCCCGCTCGGGGTGCTCGTACTCGACCGGGAGAACGAGGGTGCCGGGATGCTGGGCCGGCTGATCGCGCAGGTCCGCACGCGAGAGGAGGTGCTGCCTCGCGAGGCCGTCGCCATGCGCGCCGCGCTCGACCAGACGGCGCTGCTCTCGCTGGCCGTCAGCCAGGCCGGTGCGCGCACGCCGTGCCTGCGCAAGGCACTCAAGGTCGGCTCCGATGCGGTCGCTCTCGTGTACGACCACGTTCCGGGCCGGCCGCTCTCCGATGTGCCGGCGGACGAGATCACCGACGACATGCTCCACGACCTGTGGAGGCAGCTGAAGCGCCTGCACGAGAACCAGATCGCCCATCGTCGGGTGTCCGGACGATCGATCCTCGTCGGCGACGACGGCCACATCTGGCTGCTCAACCCGTCCGGTGGTGAGATCGCCGCACCCGACCTTGCGTCCCGGGTCGACCTGGCGCAGGCACTGGTCGCCGTCGGCCTGGTGGTCGGTGCCGAGCGTGCGGTCCCCACGGCGTTCGACGTGCTCGGCCCCGATCGGGTGGCTTCCGCCGTCCCGCTGCTGCAGCCGATCGCGCTCGCCCGCCTGACCCGCCGCGGGCTCAAGGGCAGGCGTTCGCTGCTCAGCCAGTTGCGCGACGGCGTGGTCGCACGGGCGGACGTGACGGAGTCCGAGGTCATCCGGGTCGAGCGGCTCCGCCCGCTGTCACTGCTGACCGGGCTGGGCGCCGTCGTCGCCGTCTACCTCGTCGGCACCCAGCTCACCGAGGCTCCGCTCACCTCGCTGATCGCCGAGGTCGAATGGATCTGGGTCGGGGTCGCTGTCGCGTCGATGGCCGTGAGCTTCGTCGGGGCCACCTGGGCACTGCTCGGGTTCGTTCCGGAACGGGTGCCGTTCTGGCGCACGTTCGGTGCCCAGGTGTCGCTCGGCTTCGTCCGCCTCATCGCCCCGGCCACCGTGGGCAACGCCGCGATCAACATCAGGCTGCTGGCCCGGGCCGGCGTGTCGGGTCCGCTGGCCGCCGCGAGCGTCGCGGCCAACCAGGTGGGCAACGTCGCCGTCTCCATCCCGCTGATCATCGTGCTGGGAATCGCGACCGGATCGTCCGCAGCCGCGAGCCTCGAGCCCTCACCCACGACGCTCGCGATCATCGGCGGGGCCGTCCTGCTCGCCGCCCTCCTCCTGCTCATGCCGCCGATCCGGAGCAGGGCCAGGGTGCTGTGGCTGGATTTCGCCGCACGCGGGTTGCCCCGGCTGCTCGACGTGCTCGCCAAACCCCGCAAGCTGGCCGAGGCGGCAGGCGGCATCCTGCTCCAGGTCGCCGCGCTGGTCTTCTGCTTCTATGCATCGCTGCAGGCGCTCGGCATCGACGTCAACATCGCGGCACTCGCCGTGGTGCAGCTGGTCGGCAACACGGTCGGAACGGCCGTTCCGACCCCGGGTGGTCTCGGTGCGGTCGAGGCGGCCCTGACCGCCGGCCTCACCGCGATCGGCGTCAGCAGCGGCGTCGCCGTCTCCGGTGTGCTGCTGTTCCGGATCGTCTCGTTCTGGCTGCCGATCGCGCCCGGCTGGATCTGCTGGACGCAGATGCAGAAGCGCGGCCTGCTCTGAGCCATCGCCCGCCGGCGCGGGCCGGGCTCAGTAGGAAGGCTGGCTGGGGTCGATCTGGTTGACCCAGGCCGCGACCCCTCCGCCGACGTGGACCGCGTCGGCGTACCCGGCGCCCTTCACCACGGCCAGTGCCTCCGCCGACCGCTGCCCCGTCTTGCAGTGCAGGACGATCTGGCGGTCGGACGGGAGCTTCTCCAGGGCGTCGCCGGTGAGGAACTCGCCCTTGGGGATCAACACCGCACCGGGGATGCGGTTGATCTCGTACTCGTTCGGCTCGCGGACATCGACCAGCACGAACTCGCGCTCGCCGCGATCGCGCGCCGTCAGCCAGTCGGCCAGCGTGCGAACCGAGATGGTCGCGTCGACCGCAGCCTCCGCGGCCTCCTCGCTGATGGCACCGCAGAACGCGTCGTAGTCGATCAGCTCGGTGACGGTCGGGTTCTCGCCGCAGATCACGCACTCAGGGTCCTTGCGGACGTTGACCGTGCGGTACGACATCTCCAACGCGTCGTAGACCATGAGCCGGCCGATCAGCGGATCGCCGACACCGGTCAGGAGCTTGAGGGCCTCGGTGACCTGGATCGAACCCACGGACGCGCACAGCACGCCGAGCACGCCGCCCTCGGCGCACGACGGCACCATGCCGGGCGGCGGGGGTTCCGGGTACAGGCACCGATAGCAGGGCGCCGTCCCTCCGGGGGCAGACGCCCAAAACACACTTGCCTGCCCGTCGAAGCGGTAGATCGACCCCCAGACGTACGGCTTGCCGAGCAGCACAGCGGCGTCGTTGACCAGGTAACGGGTGGCGAAGTTGTCGGTCCCGTCGATGATGAGGTCGTAGTCGGTGAAGATGCGCATGACGTTGTCGTTGTCGAGACGCTCCTCGTGGACGACCACCGTGACGTACGGGTTGATCTCCGCGACGCTCGCCTTGGCAGACAGCGCCTTCGGAAGCCCGACGTCGGACTGGCCGTGGATCACCTGGCGCTGCAGGTTCGACTCGTCGACCACGTCGAAGTCGACGACGCCCAGCGTGCCGACGCCGGCCGCGGCGAGGTACATCAGCGCGGGGGATCCCAGCCCACCGGCGCCGATCACGAGCACCCGGGAGTTCTTCAGCCGCTTCTGCCCCGCCATCCCCACATCGGGGATGATCAGATGCCGGGAGTATCGGCGGACCTCGTCGACGCTCAGGTCGTCGGCAGGCTCGACCAGGGGTGGCAGCGACACGTCGTCTCTCCGTAGCGTGGTTCCGGTCTCGACCTCGCCAACGGTGTCACGCGGCCGCGCATTCCACGCCCTCGGTTCCATCCCCTGAGACGCGGGTTTCCACGGGGCAAGATGGTGCAGCCGCTGACCCGAGTAGTCTGACGATCTCGCCGATCGCACAGGAGGCTGGCCATGTCCGACAGCGACATCAGAGCCGACGACAGCGAGGACATCTGGTCGCCCGAGGGCTCTCCCGATCCCGGCACCGTCGAGGCGCCCGAGGCCGACGCGGTCGAGCAACGGCAGGACGTCGTCGACCACGAACCCGACCGTCCCGAGAGCCTTCCCGACGACGTCAACCCGGCCGATGCGGTCGAGCAAGGACGTCCCGTCGGCTTCGACGAGGACGACTACCGCTGATCACGTCGCCCCGAGGCCGGGTCTGCCCGGAGGTACGATCCGGCCAGCCGACGCCGCGAGGAGCACCGTGACGAGCCTGCCCGACCTGCCCGCGCGCGGCGTGCGCCTGCCTCGGACGGCACGCCGCGCCCAGCTCCTGCGAGCCGCGCGCTACGTGTTCGTCGCGAACGGTTACCACGCGGCGGCCATGGACGAGATCGCCGAGCGAGCCGGTGTCAGCAAGCCGGTGCTCTACCAGCACTTCCCGGGCAAGCTCGACCTCTACCTCGCGCTCCTCGACGACAGCAGCGAGGAGCTGCTCCGGCGCCTGCACGCCGCACTGCGATCGACCGATGACAACAAGGAGCGCGTCACGGCGACGATCACCGCCTATTTCGCGTTCGTCGACGACCCGGCGGGCAGCTACCGGCTGCTGTTCGAGTCCGACCTCACCAACGAGGCGGCGGTCCGGGAGCGTCTCGACCGGCTCAACGCGGCCTGCGCGGACGAGATCGCCAAGATCATCGCCGAGGACACCGGCCTGCCGGTCGAGGAGTCCACCCTGCTGGCGATCGGCCTCGTCGGCATCGCCCAGGTGACGGCCCGTTACTGGCTCGACGCCGACGGCTCCATCCCCCGCGACTCCGCGGCCGGTCTGGTCGCCACCCTGGGGTGGCGGGGGATCCGCGGGTTCCCCAAGCGCGAGGGTGGCTGAGCGTTCGCCGACGGCACATGCCGGTATACGGCCGACGGCTCCCGTCCTCGACTAGCCTGGCGAAGCGGGAGTCCGGGCGCGACGCAGGCGCCCACCGAGCACCGGAAGGGGTGACCGTGGAGGTCAAGATCGGCGTTCACAACGCCACGCGCGAGCTCGTGCTCGAGAGTGCACAGACTCCGGACGAGGTCCAGAAGGCCGTCTTCGACGCGCTGGGCGGCAAGAGCGGCGTGCTCGACCTCACCGACGAGCGCGGCCGGCGCGTCATCGTCGTCACCGCTCACCTGACCTACGTCGAGATCGGCGAGCCGATCGAGCGCCGGGTGGGCTTCGGCGCGCTCTAGGCGACACTCGACGGCGCACCGCCCGCTGTGCTTGCCGTGCAGTCGTGGGCGCGCGATGATCGCTCCGTCGACCGCCGTTCCGAACGGCGCGGCGTAGGAGAGGAGCAACCGTGGATATCGTCGACATCATCGGTCTGATCATCGCCGGGCTCGTCATCGGAGCGCTCGGCCGCCTCGCCGTTCCGGGCAAGCAGAACATGCCGATCTGGATACACCTGATCGTCGGCGTCGTCGCTGTCCTGGTCGGCTACTGGATCGCCGCACTGCTCGGCGTCGACGAGACGGATGGCATCGACTGGATCCGCTGGATCATCAGCATCGTGGTCGCCGCCGTCGCCGTGTACCTGGTTGCCAGGCTCGGTGCTCGGAGGTCCGTCACCTGACGCACCGCCAGAGCGGCGCCGGCCCGTCGTAGCTCCTACGCGGTGAGCCCCAGCGCCTCCATCCGCTTGGCGTGGTTCTCGGTCAGTCGGGCGAAGACGCGCCCGATGGCGGCCAGATCCATGCCCGGCCGGTCCACCCCGCCGGCGGCCAGCGCCGAGAGCGAATCCCGTTCGGCGGCGACCCGTTGCGCCTGCGACAACGCCTCGCCGACCAGCCGGCGCCCCCACAGCGCCAGCCGTCCACCGATGCGGGGGTCCGCCTCGATCGCCGCACGTACGCGGTCGACCGCAAAGCCGGAATGGCCGGTGTCGGCCAGCACGTCGAGAACCAGCGAGCGGGTCTCGTCGTCGAGATAGGCGGCCACCTCGCGGTAGAAGTCGGTGGCGATCCCGTCACCCACGTACGCCTTGACGAGGCCCTCGAGCCAGTCCGCCGGTGTCGTGTGGTCGTGGAAGGCCTCCAGCGGCTCCCGGAACGGCGCCATCGCCATGTCGGCGTCGACACCGAGTGCCGCCAGGCGCTCCCGCAACCGCTCGAAGTGGTGAAACTCGGCCACGGCCATTCTTGCGAGCGCCGCCTTGTCGCCCAACGTCGGCGCCATCTCGGCGTCGGCGGCCAGGCGCTCGAAGGCGGTCAGCTCGCCCAGGCCGAGGACACCCAGCAGGTCCACCACCGCCGCCCGGTACTCCGGGTCGTCCAGTGCCGCCGCTGTGGTCATGGCGGCACGATATCCGTTGTCGGTGCCGGCGCAGGGCTTGGCATGGACTCGGCTGCGGGGCGGAGCCACTGCCCGGCCGGCTCTCCAGGCCGCTCGTGGTGCGGCTGCCGCACCAGCCCGCAGAGCGCCCGGTCGAGCCCGCGACCGGCTACGCCTCCCCCGGGTCGCGCCCCCCATCTCCCTGTTGATCATGGCGGAACGGGGCTTCGAGGGCCGAGTTCGCCCCCACTTCGCCATGATCAACAGGAAGATCGGGGCAGGTGAAGCATGCCACCACTCGCTCTCTGGACGCCCGCCGTCCGCAGGCGGCTCCACCCCGCCTCCGTCGCCATGCGACGCCCGCCGTCAGCGCGCCGACGGGTGTGGTTGAACTGTTACTGGGCCTCAACGCCCAGCAACAGTTCAACGATCAATCCGGATACGCTGTTGGACTCGACGCGAGCGCTCGAGGCCGTGCTGGCACGCCATGGCCATGCTGGTCGAGGCGCGCTTCCGCAAGTAGTTCGACCCCTGACCCTCTCGTGCACCGACATGATCAACGGGTGGAATCGGGGCATGACCTGTACTGTTGAGTACGTATCCACGGCGTCCGGGCGAAACGGGCGCCCCTCGAGACAGCCCTGGCGTCCGCCCAGCACCACGCCGCGGCCCTCCGCCGACGCGGAGACGTGCCCCGTGGTGCCACGACGAACGGCGGTCCTCGCCTCGAGACCCGACGACCGAAGAGGCGAAACGCCCTGACCACATTCACCGACCTCGGGGTCCTGCACCCCATCGCCGACGCCCTCGAGCGCGTCGGCATCACCGAACCGTTCCCGATCCAGGAGATGGCCCTCCCCGTCGCGCTCATGGGCAGCGACCTGATCGGCCAGGCCCGTACCGGCACCGGCAAGACCATCGCCTTCGGCGTGCCGCTACTGCAGCGCATCGTCGCACCTGGCGACCGCGACTACGACCTGGCGGCCGACCCCGGGAAGCCCCAGGCGCTCGTGGTCGTCCCGACCCGTGAGCTGGCCGTCCAGGTGACGTCCGACCTGGTCACCTTCTCGAGTGTGCGTGCCGTGCGGATCCTCACCGTGTACGGCGGCCGCGCATACGAACCCCAGGTGGAGGCGCTGCGCACGGGCGTCGACGTCGTCGTCGGCACGCCCGGGCGGCTGCTCGACCTGGCCGGACAGGGTCACCTCGACCTCAGACATGTCAAGGTTCTCGTGCTCGACGAAGCCGACGAGATGCTCGACCTCGGGTTCCTGCCCGACGTCGAGAAGATCGTCGGACTGACCCCGGAGTTACGGCAGACGATGCTGTTCTCCGCGACCATGCCCGCCGCCGTGGTGAGCCTGGCCCGGCGGTACATGCGCCACCCCCTCAACATCCGGGCGGAGTCACCGGACCAGACCCAGACCGTGCCGACAACCGCGCAGTTCGTCTACCGCGCGCACTCGCTGGACAAGGAGGAGATCATCGCCCGCCTACTGCAGGCCGAGGGCAGGGGCCTCACGATGATCTTCTGTAAGACCAGGCGGCAGGCCCAGCGGCTTGCCGACGACCTCGGGTCCCGCGGTTTCGCAGCTGCCGCGGTCCATGGTGACCTCGGTCAGGGAGCCCGGGAACAGGCGCTGCGGGCCTTCCGCAACGGCAAGGTGGACGTCCTCGTGGCCACCGACGTCGCCGCTCGCGGCATCGATGTCGAAGGGGTCACCCACGTCGTCAACCTCGCCTGCCCGGAGGACGAGAAGACCTACCTCCACCGGATCGGCCGGACCGGCCGGGCCGGCGCATCCGGCGTCGCGGTCACGCTGGTCGACTGGGAGGACGTCGCACGCTGGAAGATGATCAACCGCATGCTCGACCTGCCCTACGACGACCCGGCCGAGACCTACTCGTCCAGCGAGCACCTCTTCCACGATCTCGGTATACCGCCCGGCACGACCGGCCGGCTGCCGGAGGCCGCCCGGACCCGGGCCGGCCTGGACGCCGAGGAGGTCGAGGACCTGGGCGAGACGGGCAGACGCGCGGGCGGTCGGGTCGGCCGGACGCGCGCGGGAGGCGGCTCCTCGCGTGGTCGCCGCGACGCCGGAGGCCGATCCGCCCAGCGTGACGGCGGGTCCGCAGGCAGACGCGACCAGAGCCGCACCGAGCACGACCCACGGGCCGGCGATGCGGCAGCGGAGCGGCGGCCACGCCGCAGCCGAACGCGACAGCGCACGCGTGGCGGCGTACCGGTCACCGAGCCGGCCGGCACCACGGCCGCCGGCCAACCGCCATCGGAGTTCGCGGAAACATCGAGCGGCACCCGACGCCGCCGTCGTCGACGCCGCACGTCCACGACGTCCGAAGCGGGCTAGCCGCGCCGATGCCAGGTCTCTCCCCCCGTTACCGGGTGCGCAGACCTGGCATCCGGGGGAGAGACCCTCTTAACGTGATCATTCTCTAGCGGACGACCACCACGCGGGTCCCGACCGGAGCGAACTCCCACAGGGCCGCGGCGTCCACGACGTCCTGACGGATGCAACCGTCGGACAGCGGCGTTCCGAGGTCGGACAGCGTCTGCACCTCCGTCCCGCTCGCCGTGTCCACCGGGATGTCGTGGAAGCCGATGTTCGACCGGGCTCCGCGGTGGAACCGGACCATGTACTCCATCGTCTCGGTGCCGTGCCAGCTCGTGGCGTGCCGGGACCTCGAGAAGACCCTGTAGCCACCCGGATCGAGCTGGTCGTACCGGCTGCCGGACACCTTGTACGTCCGGACCACCGTCGAGTCGGTGACGAGCCACACCTGCTGGGCCCCGATGGCGTAGACCACCCGCGTTCCGGAACCGCTGTCGGCCGGCAGCGTCGCGGTCTCCGCAGGCTTCGCGTCCTCCGGCGGTGTCGTCGGCGGTGCGGGGGCAGCGCGTGCGGCAGCCGCGACCTCATCGGGCGGTGTGTCATCGGCCCACGGTGCCCGGGCGTGCGTGACATCGGGCACCTCGGACCGATGGGGAGGCAGGTCGGGCAGGACGCGGATCGTCGACCCGGCGGCGCGGTCCGGTGCCTGAAGGGCGTCGAGGGCGAGGAGCGTCGCAACGGCGGTGACGGCCGCGACGGTGACGACGGCAAGACGCCGCAGACGCACCCGGCGCCGCGCGAGAAGCCGCGCATCACGCCGGGAAGCGCTGCTGGGCCCCCGCATTCCACCGTCCTTCGTCCTGCCGGCACCGTAGTCCCATGGGTGACATCCGAGGGTACGCGCCAGGGTCGCCGACCGGTCAACGCCGGACTCACACGTGCGCCGCGTACGCCGAGGACCGTCATTTGGGTACCGTGACGCTGTGAGCACACCGCCCTTCCTGTCGTTACCGGAGGGTGTTCGTCCTGTGCGGATACGTACCCACAGGACCCAGACCGCCGCCCTCGTCGCGGGCACGTCGGCGGCGGACCCCACCGTCGTCCTCGTGCCGGGCTGGACGGGTAGCAAAGAGGATTTCGTCGCGCTCCTCGCACCACTGGCCGAGGACGGTTGGCATGCACTGGCGATCGATCAGCGCGGCCAGCACGAGACCCCGGGGTCCGATCGCGAGGGCGACTACAGCCTGTCGGCGCTGGCCGACGACCTGCTCGCCATTGCCGCCGAGGTCGGCGAGGGCCCGGTGCACCTGGTCGGGCACTCCCTCGGCGGGTTGGTGGCCCGGGCCGCGACGATCGCCGAGCCGCATGCGGTCGCGTCGCTCACCCTGCTCTGTTCAGGACCCGGTCCGCAGCCGGACGAACGACATTTCCTGCTGCAGGCGATGGCCGACGCCATTCCCGCCATCGGTCTGCCGGCCACGTGGCAGGCCAAGCGAGCTTATGAACGGTCTCAGGGCGTCCCTGAGCCGCTGCCGGAGATCGAACGGTTCATGCAGCTCCGGTTCCTGAACAACCATCCGGTCTCCCTGCGGGAGATGACACTTCACCTCACTCGCGCGTCGGACGACCTCGAAGCCCTGGTGGCCACCGGTGTTCCGGTGCTCGTAGCCTTCGGTGCCGCCGACGACGGGTGGCCGACCGCCGTTCAGCGCGACATGGCCGCCCGGCTCGGTGCACCATTGGCCGTCATCGACGGGGCCGGTCACTCCCCCGCGGCCGAACGGCCGGAGCAGACCGTCGCGGCGCTGGCACGGTTCTGGGCCGCCCTCCGGCGGGGTGCACCCGAGAGTGAGGGTCGGACCGATCGGGCGTCGGTGCAGTGATGACGCGCCGGGGCCGTGGTCGTCGTGGCTCGATGGAGATGCGGGTACCGCTGTCCACCGAACCCGGCGAGGTTCCCCGCGTGCGCCAAATGGTCCGCGCAACCCTGCACTCCTGGGGGTTGGCGGACTCGGAGGACGTCACCCTGCTGCTCGTCAGCGAACTCGTCACCAATGCGCTCCTCCATGGTCTCCCGCCACTCGAGTTGCGACTCAGCGCTGACGGCGGCCGCGTGCGGGTCGAGGTCTTCGACGCCGCCGGCGACCACCGCCCGGCGCGCCAGTTCGCACCGCTGGACGCCGCCCGCGGGCGGGGCATCGAGATCGTGGCAGCCCTGGCCAGCCGATGGGGCAGCGCGGCCGCGCCGACGGGCAAGGTGGTCTGGTTCGAGGTCGACCCCGCCAGCGGCCGCTGACCGCCGCCACAGATCGGCCCGCGTCACTGGGGTCCGAGGCCCGCCCATGGTGGCCGCTCGGCCGAATGTGCCCTTCCCTGCGGACAGAGGCGGCGGAAGTCGCACCAGCTGCACGCGCTCGAGGGGCGCGGCGGGAACACGTCGTCCCCGGTCTGCCCGATCGCGAAGGCGGCGTCGGCCGCTGCGCACTCGGTGGCGATGTCGTCGGCCCGGCCCAGGTGCCGTTCCACGGTGCTGCCGTCGTGTTCCCAGACGTGGATCTCGCCGGACGGCAGGTGGTGCAGCTCGACCCGACGGCAGGTCGCCCGGAGCGTGCGAGCAGTCGCCGCGGCGTAGACCGCAAGCGCCAGCGACGATCGGGCGTCGTCGACGGACAGCAGGTGCCGGCCGGTCTTGTAGTCGACGACGACGAGCTCGTCACCGCGCTCGTCGATCCGGTCCACCCGACCCGAGAGCGCCATGCCACCGTAGATCATCGCCACCGTCCGCTCGATGCCGCGCGGCTCGTCATCGCGGTCGAGGTGGGCGACGTAACGCTCCACCATCGCCCGCGACGTGGTGGCCCACTCCGCAGACTGAGCTGCGTCGCGGAAGCCCTCCGACCGCCACGCCCGCTCCGTCAATGCGCCGGCCGCACCGACGCTTCGGCGCGCCGGCGGCAGCCGCCACCACGCGGCCAGAGCCAGGTGAACGGCGGCTCCGAGCGTGTTGTGCGCCCAGGGTGGGCCCTTTGGTGGCGCCGGCCGGTCCAGGTAGGCGAAGCGGTAGCGCCGCGGGCAGTCCAGCCACGTGGTCAGCCGGGTCGGCGTGGCGCGGTACAGGCGGCGCGGCATTCCCGCCAGCGGCGCCTGCTCGCTCATATGCCCGCCACGACCGTCCGGACGGCCTCGGCGACCAGCCGGACCGCGCCGTTCATGCGACGCCCAGCCGGGGAGCCTGGCGGCCCGCGGCCGTCGCGGCCCGCCGGGCCAGGTCGAGCAGGCGCTCGTACTCGTCCCTCGCGGTCGTGTTGACCCCGAGCACATGGCCGACCTTGCCGGTGCCGTGGTAGTCGCTCGACCCCGTGACGACCAGGTCGAGGGCTGTCGCGACCTCGAACAGTGTCGCCCGATCGGACCGGTCGTGATCCTCGTGGTCGACCTCGATGCCGGCCAGTCCGGCCTCTGCCAGCCTGCGGATACCTTCTGCGTCGAGCACACGCCGCGAACCCCGGCCCCACGGATGCGCCAGGACGGCCACGCCTCCGGCGTCGCCGACCATCCTGACGGCGTCCACGGCGGCAGGGGCGTACTTGGGGACATAGGCCGGTCCGCCCTCCCACAGCCAGGCGGCGAACGCCTCGGACCGGTCGGCCACGTAACCCTTGGCCACCATCGCGTCGGCCACGTGCGGACGACCGAGCGTCGAGGCCCGGCCGGCAACGGCCAGGACGTCGTCGAGGTCGATGGGCAGGCCTGCGTCGGTCAGCAGGTGGGTCATCTCCATCAGCCGCGTCGCGCGGCCGTCCCGGACCCTGGCCAGCTCATCGGCCAGCGGCGCGTACCCGGGATCGGGAAGGTAGGCGAGTACGTGGACGCCGGCGCCGTGCAGCCTGGTCGACATCTCGACACCCGGCACCACGACGACGCCGGCAGCCACCGCTGCCCGGGTCGCGGCCGGCCAGCCGTCGAAGGTGTCGTGGTCGGTCAGGGCGACGACGTCCAGCCCGGCAGCGGCGGCGTTGGCGACGAGCTCGGCCGGGGAGTCGGTGCCGTCGGAGACACTGCTGTGGGTGTGGAGGTCGATGCGCACCCTGCGTCCATCCCTGTCACGTTGCGATGCCGGACGTCAGCGATCGTAGAGACCAGCGCCGGTGGTCACGTCGACCGCGCCCCCATCTGCGGTGGAGGCATCGACGTGGTCACCGGGGTGTCTCCCTGGTCAGCCAGGGCGGCGGCGTGCCGTAAGGCAGGAGATCGGCCTCGTGCCCGAGGTCTCGCAGATCGGCGATGGGAAGATCCTCGACCAGCATGACCCCCGCGCTCTGGGGGCGGAGCACCGCCCACAGCCATCGCCCGCGCCACTGCCCGACGTAGACGGCGCGGTCGCCGGGGCAGTCGACCCACCACAGCGGGACCGGCCGGCTCTCGACCTCGAGCTTGGCGTGCGGCTCCTGCTGGACCGCTGCGCCGGGGTCGGCGCCCTCGACGCCGGCGAAGCGGGCACCGAGGCCGACACCAGGCTCCTCGGCGACCAACATCAGGTCCGCCGGGCCACCCATCGGGTTGGGTCCGCTGGTGACGACACCGGTCGCCCGCACTCCCGACACCTCGTCGCCCGCGTGCAGGATGGCGCCGACCACCCACCCCCTGGGCATCGGCCAGGACAGCCACAACGGAACGGCCGACCGCTCGCCGAGCTGGCGGGCCAGCCGGGCACTGGGCGCGGTGATCGGCTGAAGGGGGTACACGTCGCCGTGGATCCGGCAGCTCCACCGGCTCGACCACACTCCCGGCGGGCGGACCTCACCGCCGCACCGGGGACACGTGGCCCGACCCTTCACGCCGACGACGTTCCCGCGAAGATCGCCGGGGCGTCAACCTCTACCGCCGTCCTGTGGACGTGGGGGCTCGTCGCGGCCGGCTGAATCCGCGGTCGAGGCCGGCAGGCGGACGACGGCGCGAACACCGGGTGCGTTGTCCTCGAGCCGGACCTCCCCACCGTGCGCCCGTACGAGCTCGCGCACGATGGGCAGGCCCAGGCCGGTGCCGCCGGCGTCGCGGTCGCGCGCCTCGTCCAGCCGCGTGAACCGCTCGAAGACGCGGTCCCGCGCCGCTGCCGGTATACCCGGACCGTCGTCCGCGACCGTGAGCGTGACGCCGTCGCCCGGTGTCGCGTGCACGTCGACGGTGACCTCGGCCCGCGCATGCAGTGCCGCGTTGTCGACGAGATTCGCGACGACCCGGGTCAAGGCGTCGGCGTCTCCCCACACCAGGGCGCGGTCGTCGCCGGTTCGCCGCAACGACGCGGTCGACACGGTACGTCCGATGGTGCCGTCGACCACCTCCACGAGATCCACCTGTGTGCTCTCCGAGCGGGGCGCACCGTCCTCGACCCGGGCGAGAACGAGCAGGTCGTCGACCAGCCGGGAGAGCCGGTGGACGTCGGCCAGGGCGTCCGCGGCCGTCTGCTCCCAGTCCGCCTGGTGCGGATGGGCACGCGCCACCTCCAACTGGGTGCGGATCGCGGTCAGCGGGCTGCGTAGTTCGTGCGCGGCGTCGGCGACGAAGGAACGCTGACGGGCGTTCGACCGCTCGAGCCGGTCGAGCATGTCGTTGAGGGTGACGGCCAACCGCCGCACCTCGTCGTGGGCCTCGGGCACCGGTAGGCGACCGGCCGCCCGCGCCGAGGTGATCTCCTCGGCCCCCCGGCGCAGCGCACCGACCGGACGCAGGGCCGAACCGACCAGCAGCCAGCAGATCACCGCGAAACCCGCCACCAGGATCGGCGCACCGACCAGCATGGCCGTGCGGACCACCTGGAGGCTGCCCTCGACCTCGCTCAGCGACATCGCGACCAGGACGGTCTGCGGATCGTCGCCACCTGCGGGCTCACCCACGACGCGGAGCTGGCCGGACAGGCCGAGCCGAGCACCGTCGATCGTGCGGACCTGGCCTCCGCGGACGGCTGCGACGTCGTCGGGCCGGAGGATCGGGACGAGCCGATCAGCACCGGGCGACGCCGCACGGACGCGGTCCTCGGCGTCGACCACCTGGACCAGCGGCGTTCCCGCGGCCACCGGGATGGGGTCGGGCAACTGCAGGCTGTCGACCAAGGCGGCGACGTCGCCGGCGCGTTGGCGGGCCGACTGGTCGAGTGCGGCCACCAGCGACCGCTGCAGGGCCACGAGCAGCAAGACCGTGCCGGCCAGCAGGGCCAGCGCGACCAAGGCCGTGGCGAGGACCGTCAGGCGGGCCCGCAGGCTCAGCGCGGGCCAGGGGCGCCGGTTGCTCCGGACCGGGGCGGGCGGTACTGGCCCGGCATCGGACGTCACCGCTCAGCCGCCGTTCCCGGCCAGCCGGTAGCCGGCACCCCGGACGGTCTGCAGCGCCTGCCGCCCGAACGGTACGTCGATCTTGCGGCGCAGGTATCCCACGTAGACCTCGACGACGTTGGGGGCGCCGTCGTAGTGCGCGTCCCACACGTGGGTCAGGATCTCCGACTTCGACAGCACCTCGTCGGGGCGGCGCATGAACAGCTCGAGCAGCGCGAACTCCTTGGGTGTCAGCGCGATCTGGGTCTCACCACGCGAGACCCGGTGGCCGGCCGGGTCGAGGGTGAGGTCACCGGCCGCGAGCACGGGCGGCCGGGGCGGCGCGCTGCGCCTGAGCAGCGCCCGGAGTCTCGCCACCAGGACGACGTAGGAGAACGGCTTGGTCAGGTAGTCGTCGGCACCCACGTCCAGGCCGTCGGCCTGGTCGTACTCGCCGTCCTTCGCCGAGAGCATGAGCACCGGCACCCAGTTCTCCTCGGCGCGCAGCGCCCGGCAGACCCGGTACCCGGACAGCCTGGGCAGCATCACGTCGAGGACGAGCGCGTCGTACCCCCCCTCGCGGGCCAGGTGCAGGCCGGTCTCGCCGTCGTGGGCGAGGTCGACAGCGAAGCCCTCGGCCCGCAGCCCGCGCTGCAGCGCCTGCGCGAGCCGCACCTCGTCCTCGACCACCAGGATCCGCACACCCCTAGCCTGCCGTGCCGATGCGGTGCCGGGGCTGAGAGGTCGCTCAGCGGCTCTCAGCGCCTTCACAGCCAGGGCGGTGCACAGTGGAGACCGCGTACCCGTCGATCGAGTGTCGAGACCGGAGGACTCCGATGCCATCCCTGCTGCGATCCCCGGCGAGCCGGTGGGCTGTGCCCGCCGTCGCCATCACCGCGGTGGGAGCCGCGGTCGGCTTCGGTTCGGTCCTGGCCGGCGCATCGTCCCCGGACCTGCCCGAGCGCACCGCGGCCGACTTGCTGGCCTCGGTGGCCGGCTCCGAACAGCCCTTCTCCGGGACCGTCGTCCAGACCTCCCGTCTCGGTCTGCCCGATCTGCCCGAGGCCGTCACCGACGGTGTCGGGCCGATCGCCCTGCTCACCGGCTCGCACACGGCGCGCATCTGGTACTCGTCACCCGACCAGGCGCGGTTCGCGCTGACCGGAGACCTCGACGAGACCAACATCATCCGCGACGGTGACGACCTCTGGGTCTGGTCCAGCTCGACGAACACGGCCGAGCATGCCGTCGTCCCTCCCCACGGCGGCAGGGACGACCCGGCGCCGGTGCCGGAGGCGGTCTCGCCACAGGTGGCCGCCGAAGCGCTGTTGGCCGCCGTCGACCCGACCACCGAGGTCACCGTCGACGGCACGGCGGAGGTGGCCGGGCGGGCCGCGTACGAGCTCGTCCTGGCTCCCCGTGACGACGGCTCCCTGATCGACGACGTCCGGTTGGCCGTCGACAGCGAGACGTCGATGCCCCTGCGCGTACAGGTCAACTCCGACGGTGCCGACGAGCCCGCCTTCGAGGTGGGATTCACATCGGTGACCATGGGTGAGCCCTCCGACGACGTCTTCCGGTTCAACCCACCGCCGGGTGCCACCGTGGAGGAGCACGACCTGTCCGACCTGCGCAGGCACGACGACGAGAAGTCCGGCGACCTGACGTCTCCGCACCCGGCCGCGACACCGCCGACGGTGATCGGCGAGGGCTGGACCTCCGTGATCGTGATCCCCGACGTGAGCCTGGCGGGCTCCGACGAGACCGGCGTGATCGACGCCCTGCTCGGATCGGCGTCCAGGGTCAACGGGCCCTACGGCTCCGGCCGGTTGCTCGAGACCGGCCTGGTCTCCGCACTGCTGCTCGACGACGGGCGGCTGCTCCTCGGTGCCGTGACGCCCGAGGTCCTCGAACAGGCTGCGGGAGGGCTCGACTCGTGACCGGTGTCGAGATCGTCGACGACGTCCGCCGCGACGGCACACCCCAGCCGCTGGTCGGCGCCGCCATCAGCACCCGAGGCCTCACCAAGCGCTTCCCCGGCGGCCAGGTCGCGGTCGACTCACTCGACCTCGACGTGCCCGCAGGCTCGGTGTTCGGGTTCCTCGGGCCGAACGGATCGGGGAAGACCACCACGATCCGCATGCTGCTCGGCCTCATCGCGCCGACCGGCGGCCAGATCGACCTGCTCGGACGGCCGATGCCCGATGCGGCACCGGGAGTCCTGCCTCGGGTGGGTGCGCTGGTCGAAGGGCCGGCGTTCCACCCGTACCTGTCCGGCCGTGACAACCTGATGCGCCTGGACGCCGCCGACCGGACCGTGACGTCCTCCGGTGCGCGGCAGCGGGTGAGCGAGGCGCTCGAGCGGGTCGGCCTGGCCGCCGCGGCGGCCAAGCGCTACCGCGCCTACTCGCTGGGGATGCGGCAGCGTCTCGGCCTGGCCGCCGCCCTCATCCGCCCCCGGGAGCTGCTCGTGCTCGACGAGCCCACGAACGGGCTGGACCCGCAAGGGACCCGCGAGGTGCGCGCGATCGTCCGCGACGTCGGCACCGGGGGTACGACCGTGTTCGTGTCGTCGCACCTGCTCTCCGAGGTCGAGCAGGTGTGCAGCCATGTCGGCGTCATGAGCCATGGGCGACTGGTGTTCTCCGGTTCGCTGCAGGCTCTGCGCGCCGCGTCCGGCACCCGGGTGCGGGTCGACACGTCGCGTCCGGCCGCTGCCGCCGCGGTTCTGCACCAGCTCGGCACACCCGAGCCGGACATCCGCGTGGGCGGGGTCGTCGCCGAGCTCGGCTCCGTCCCCAGCGAGGACGTCACCGAGGCACTGGTCCGGGCCGGCGTGCCGGTCCGGCAGTTGGTCGTCGAGCAGCCCGATCTCGAGGAGTTGTTCGTCGAGCTGACCGGGGAGGGCTTCGATGTCGACCAGTGAGCTCACCCTGGATGCGACGACGGCGCAGCCGGCTCTCGCCACGCCCGCGCGCCGCGTCAGCAGCCGGCTGCTGCGGTCCGAGCTCGGGCTGGTGTTCAAGCGCCGCCGCAACATCGCGATGCTGGCGGTGCTGGCGTCCGGCCCGATCCTGCTGGGCATCGTCATCCGGGCTGCGGCACCGGCACCCGGCCAGGGTCCGCCGTTCCTGGGCCAGGTCACGCAGAACGGGCTGTTCCTCGGGTTGGCCTCGGTACTGGTCGCACTGCCGCTGTTCCTGCCGCTGGCCGTCTCCGTCGTGGCCGGCGAGTCGGTGGCCGGCGAGGCCAGCACCGGGTCGCTGCGCAACCTGCTCGTGGTCCCGGCAGGGCGGACCCGCCTGCTCGTGGTGAAGTACGCCGGGGTGGCGGCGTTCGCGCTCGCCTGTGCGGTCACGGTGGTCGGGGTGGGCATCCTCGCCGGCGTCGTGCTGTTCCCAGCCGGTGACGTGACGCTCCTCTCCGGCACGAGCGTCGGCATGCCGGAAGCGCTCTACCGTGCCCTGCTGGCCACGCTCTACATCGCGGCCATGCTCGCCACCGTCGGCATGATCGGGCTGTTCTTCTCGACGCTGACCGAGGTCCCGATGGGCGCGATGGCCGCGACGGCGACACTGACGGTGATCACCCAGATCCTCGACACGATCCCGCAGGTGTCGGTGATCCACGAGTACCTCTACACCCACTGGTGGCTGGCGTTCGGCGACGTGATGCGCGACCCGATCGCCGTCGACGACGTCCGGGCCGGCCTGATCACCCAGGCCGTCTACCTCGTCGTGTTCGGCACGCTGGCCTGGGCCCGGTTCACCACCAAGGATGTCACCTCCTGATCGTGTGGATCCGCACGTGAGGTGTGGATCCGCACGGTGGGACCCGGCTCCGCCCGGGCCGGAACTCACCCCGCGCCGGCCTCCGTGTCAGGGCGTCGGACGGCCGGGCTGGTCGCCGCCGCGGGCGTCCAGGTAGTTCTGCTTGGGCACCAGCACCCGCCGGCGGAACGTGCACACCAGGGTGCCGTCCTGGTTGTAGCCACGGGTCTCGACGTGCACGATCCCCCGGTCGTCACGGCTCTCGGACGCGCGCTTGTCGAGCACGGTGGTCTCGCCGTAGATCGTGTCGCCGTGGAAGGTGGGCGCCACATGCCGCAGGCTCTCGACCTCGAGGTTCGCAATCGCCTTCCCGGACACGTCGGGCACCGACATGCCGAGCAACAGCGAGTAGATCAGGTTTCCCACGACGACGTTGCGTCCGAACTGGGTCGACTCCTCGGCGTAGTGCGCGTCGAGGTGCAACGGGTGGTGGTTCATGGTGATGAGGCAGAAGAGGTGGTCGTCGGACTCGGTAACCGTCTTGCCCGGCCAGTGCCTGTAGACCGCGCCGACCTCGAACTCCTCGAACGTACGCCCGAACTGCATGGCCGACAGAGTGCCGCACCGCCGCCGACACGGCTCGGTCGGGTGCTGACCTACGCCATCCGGTCGAGGATCTCGCCGACCAGCTCCATCGACGTGTGCGGGTGGAGGAACGCGAACCGCCCGACGGTCTCGCCCTCCCACGCCGACGGCGGGATGAACGCCACCTGGTCGGCGAGCAACCGATCTGCCCACGCCGTGTACTGCGGCGGCGTCCAGCCCGGCCGCCGGAACAGCACCACGGACAGGTCGGGCTCGCGCACCAGCTCCAGATAGGGCCGGGACCGGATCTCGGCGGCCGTGTCGCGGGCCAGCCGAAGGGCGGTCTCGATCGCCTCGGAGTAGGCGTTGACGCCGTGAACCGCGAGCGAGAACCACAAGGGCAGTCCTCGGGCGCGCCTGGTCAGATGGTAGGCGTAGTCGGTGGGGTTCCACTCGGCCGGCTTGTCGTGGATCACGTCGAGGTAGGACGCGTCCTGGGTGTGCACCGTCCGCGCGTTCGCCGGATCCCGGTAGAGCAGGGCGGCGCAGTCGAACGGCGCGAACATCCACTTGTGCGGATCGACGACGAACGAGTCGGCGTGCTCGATGCCGTCGTACATGTGGCGGACGCTCGGGGCGAACAGTCCGGCCCCTCCGTACGCACCGTCGACGTGGAACCACAGGCCGTGGTCGCGAGCGACCGCACCGACGCCGGCCAGGTCGTCCACGATCCCCGCATTGGTGGTGCCCGACGTCGCGACCACGGCGGCCAGCGACGACGGGTCGCCGTCGGCGTCGATGGCCGCTTGTAGCGCTGCACCGGTGAGCCGATGGTCGTCGGTGTCCACCGTCAACGCGTCCATCTCCAGGATGCGCAGCGTGTTGACGATCGACGAGTGCGCGTCGGCACCGACCGCCACCCGCCACCGCCTGACATCGCCGGCGCCGGATGATGTGCGCTTGGCCGTCTCCCTGGCCACGACCAGAGAGGACAGGTTGCCCGCGGACCCGCCGGAGACGAAGCAACCACCCGCCGAGTCGGGCAGGCCGGCGCGCTCGGCGATCAGTCGCAGTACCTGGTTCTCGGCGTGGACGGCGCCTGCGGCCTCCAGCCAGGAGATGCCCTGGATCGAGGCGCACGAGATGAGCATGTCGAACAGCAGCGACGCCTTGGTGGGCGCGGCGGGGATGAAGCCGAGGAAGCGCGGGCTGTCAGCCGATATCACCGCCGGCGCCAGCATCGCCGCGTAGACGCCGAGTACCTGGTCGGGGTTGTGCCCCTCGTCCGCCAGCAGGCCGGCCGTCACCGCGGCGAGCTCCGCCGGGTCGCGGGAGCCCTGGTCGAGCGGCACCGGGTCCAGCCGGAGCCGGTTCTCCGCGTAGGCGAGGACGGACCTGATCATCTGCTCGGTGGTCTCGTCCACGCTGTGCATGGGCGGCACCGTACGGCCGGCCCCGCGGGCGTGACAACAGTCCACGCGGTCCCGCAGTGCGAGCAGATCTGGCCAACGTGCACAGCAGGGCGCCGCCGACGTGAGGTGGCACAGTACGACCATGGCGCGCTACGGCGGGATGTTCGGACCGGATGTGACCTACCTCGGCGTCGAGCGGTGCGACCTCGCCGACACCACCGGCCTGCGGGACGCCGACGCGGTGGTGCTCGGCGCTCCCTACGACGCCGGTGCGTCCTACCGCGCCGGCGCCCGCTTCGGCCCGCAGGCGATCCGCACCACCGACTACCTGCCGCACGACTCGTCCCGGCCACACCTGGCGCTGCGCGTCGATCCGTTGAAGGACCTGACCGTCGTCGACGCCGGCGACGTGGAGATGCCCGGCGTCGAGGGGCGGCAGCCGCTCGATCGACTGGAGGCGGCAGTACGCGACGTCGCCGAGGCAGGCGCCATTCCGGTCGTCCTCGGCGGCGACCACACGATCACCTGGCCCGACGTCACCGGTGTCGCCCGCGCCGTCGGGTGGGGCAGGGTGTCGGTGATCCACTTCGACGCACATGCCGACACCGGGGAGTTCCAGTTCGGCTCACTCATCGGCCACGGGCTGCCGATGCGCCGGCTCATCGAGTCCGGTGCCTGCCGTGGCGACCGGTTCCTGCAGCTCGGTCTGCGCGGCTACTGGCCGGAGCCGGACGTGCTGCAGTGGATGGGAGAGCAGGGCATGCGCTCGTTCGAGATGCACGAGATCGGCCGTCGAGGGTTGCTCGCCTGCCTCGACGAGGCGTTCGCCATCGCGACCGACGACTGTGACGGCGTCTTCCTCTCGGTCGACATCGACGTCACCGACCCGGGATCGGCGCCTGGCACCGGTACGCCCGAACCGGGCGGCTTCACCCCGCGCGAGCTGCTGGACACCGTCCGGCGAATCGCGGTCGAGCTACCGGTCGTCGGCATGGACGTCGTCGAGGTGTCCCCGCCCTACGACTCCTCAGAGGTGACCGCATTCCTGGCCAACCGGGTCGTGCTGGAGGTGTTGTCGGGCGTCGCCTACCGGCGTGCGGGCGGCACCTGGGACAGCGTCCCGCCGACGCTCCTGCACGGGCTGGGGTCGTCAGGGACGGCTGGCTGACGTTCAAGACCTGACGGAGATTGCCATGTCGTTGCAGGACTTCCCGCGCTTCCCGCTGACGTTCGGTCCGAGCCCCGTCCACCCGCTCGATCGGCTGAGCGACCACCTGGGCGGCGCGCGGATCTGGGCCAAGCGGGAGGACTGCAACAGCGGTCTGGCCTTCGGCGGCAACAAGACACGCAAGCTCGAGTACCTCGTCCCGGACGTGCTCGCCCAGGAGGCGGACACCCTGGTGTCGATCGGCGGGTACCAGTCCAACCACACCCGTCAGGTCGCTGCGGTCGCGGCCAGACTGGGGCTGAAGGCCGTCCTGGTGCAGGAGCGGTGGGTGGACTGGCCCGACGTGGCGAACGACCGGGTCGGCAACATTCAGCTCTCCCGCATCATGGGCGCGGAGGTACGGCTGGACCCTGCCGGCTTCGGCATCGGTTTCAAGGACAGCTGGAACCAGGCGCTGGACGATGTGCGGGCACGCGGCGGCAAGCCCTACGGCATTCCCGCCGGTGCCTCCGACCACAGGCTGGGCGGCCTCGGCTTCGCCAACTGGGCCTACGAGGTCGAGCAGCAGGAGGCCGAGCTGGGTGTCTTCTTCGACACGATCGTCGTCTGCTCGGTGACCGGCTCGACCCACGCCGGTATGATCGCCGGCTTCGCCGGCCAGGCCCAATCTCGTCGGGTGATCGGCATCGACGCCTCGGCGAAGATCGACGAGACCCGCGAGCAGGTGGAGCGCATCGCCCGCAACACCGCCGAGCTCATCGGTCTCGGCAGAGAGCTCAGGGACGACGAGATCACGGTGATCGAGGGCTGGGCCGGCGACCACTACGGCGTCCCGGTGCAGTCGACGTTGGATGCGATCCGGCTCACCGGAAGCCTGGAAGGCGTGATCATCGACCCCGTATACGAGGGCAAGTCGATGGCCGGCCTGATCGATCTGGTGAAGAACGGCGACATCCCCAGGGACTCCACTGTCTTGTACGCGCACCTGGGAGGCCAACCCGCGCTGAGCGCCTACAGCGCCTTGTTCACCTCGTGACTCAACGCTGACGCGCCCAACGGGGGTGAACAGCGGACCGGATTTCGACGCGAGTCTGCGTGACACGGCTCTCGGTCCACAGGGCCCGTTTCGAGGCCGTCGGCGTTTGAATCAGTGTCAGTGCATGCTTCTAGACTCGAACTCATGTTCGACATGGTGGTTCGTCTCGGCGACCGGCTCGCCACGCTGCTCGACGGCTTGGACCCGGATGCGGTGTCCGGGTCGGCGGCCGGTCAGTTGTGGGCGGCGCTGGATCGGGTGGAGCGCGTCGCCGCCGGCGGCAAGACGCTGCTGGCCCGCCGGGTCGCCGACACCCACCAGCCGGACCGCGACGGCGCCCGCTCGGCGGCCGAGGCACTGGCCCGCCGCGCCGGGACCACCGTGGGCGCGGCCCGCGACGCGGTGGACACCTCGACCCGGCTGCGGAAGCTTCCGCTGGTGGACGCGGCGGTGCGCCGTGGGGACCTGTCCCCGGCGCAGGCCGCCGCGGTCAGCGCCGCCGCGGCGGCCGCGGCCGACCCGACGACGGAGCAGCGGCTGGTCGAACTGGCCGCGACCGCGTCGCTGCCCGAACTGCGCGAGGAGTGCGCCCGGGTCACCGCGGCCGCCGACCCGGACCCGGCCGCCACCAACGCCCGGCTGCACCGGCGACGGGCGCTGCGCCGGTTCACCGACCCCGACGGCGCCTGGACCCTGATCGCGAAGGGCACCCCGCAGGCCGGCGCGGCCATCAACACCGCCCTCGACCCGATCATCGACCAGATGTTCCGCATCGCCCGCGCCGACGGCCGGCACGAACCCTACGAGGCGTACGCGTTCGACGCGCTGCACGCCCTGACCACCGGCCACACGCCGGCCGCGGGTGACCCCATCGCCATGCCCGGCGTCGACCGGCCAGCCATCTTCGGCGCCGCAAGCGCCGCGGTCACCGCCGGCCCGGCGGCGGAGTCAGTCGACCTGGCCGCCGGCGCGGGTGTGAACGGTTCAGCCGCCCCCACCGAACCGACGACCGGCGCGCAGCCTGCCGCGCTCACCGCCGGGCCGGCAGCCGACCGGTGCGCCGGAGGCGACAACGGGCAGGCAGCCTCCGCCGCCGCGCCGGGCCCGACCCAGCCGGCGGCGCCGGTCATGTCCCCGCCGCGGGTCAATCCACGGTATCTGGCGCTGCTACGCGTCGACCTGGCGGCGTTGCGCCGGGGCGCGGTCGCCGGCGGCGAGTTGTGCGAGATCAGCGGCGTCGGCCCGGTGCCGGTCTCGGTCGCGCAGGAACTGCTCGGCGAGGCGGTGCTGAAGCTGGTCATCACCCGCGGGGTCGACGTGTGCAATGTGACCCACCTCGGCCGCGGACCCACCGCCGCCCAACGCGTCGCCCTGGCCTGGGCCAGCCCGGGCTGCACCGTTGAAGGATGCTGGCGCACCCGCATCGAATACGACCACCGCGAACCCTGGTCCCGCACCCGGCGCACCCGCCTGAACGAGCTCGACCCGCTGTGCGAGTTCCACCACGACCTGAAGACCCGCCACGGCTGGGCGCTCGTGCCCGGCCACGGCAAACGCGCCATGGTTCCGCCCGGCGACCCCCGACACCCCCGACACCAGCAGAAACTCCGCGCCCGGACAGATCGCGACGCCGGCGGACGAGCGCCTAGCCGAGTACGCGCCCCGCGACCAGCCACACCCGAACGGTCAGCCCCGCCGGCACCGCCGGCGGAACCGTCGACGGACCCGCCGCGGCCACCATGAGGCGGACCGCGGCACTCGACGGGCGGGCGGTGGCGACCGGCCGACGTGGCTCGACCCACCTACTGCGTCGTCCAACACTGCGGCCATGCCGGGTCCGGGCGATCGGTTCCCCACGGCCGTCCATGTCCGCGACGAACACCCGGAGGTTCCGGTGACCGATGTCCAGACCCAGGCATGGCTCGACCAGGAAGACGCTCGCGTCACGCAGGCGATCCGCCGCCGAGGATGGTTCATCCAGTACGTCCTCAGCTGCCGCCGGACGATGCCGGGCGGCGATCGCGGCCACCTGGAGGACCCACCCTTCGCCTACACCGTCGGCCTGTTCGGCATGGGACACCCTGAACTACTCATTGTCGGCGTTTCACCCATCACCGCTTCCAGCGTTCTCGACGCGCTCGGCGAACGAATCCGAGCTGGCGCCGACATCGTGCCCGGTGAGTTGATCACATCCGAGGACTGGCAGCGCCGGATCATCGCCGAGCAGGTGCCCAACCCGGGTGAGATCGTGTTCGCCGCCAATCGGCACAACTGGCGGCCACCGGAGCACTCAGTGCCGGTGCTCCAGCTCAGCTACGACGACGAAGCCGGCCGATTCCCCTGGGAACGTGGCCACGCTGAGCCGGCCACGCAGCCCAGGCCCGGAACCTTCAGAGCCTGACCTCCACGCGGGGAGAGGCGGGTGGGAGTCGCGACAGGCCAGGATGATGAGCTCACCTCGGAGCGCTCGCGCAGCCTCGCTATCAGCCTCGCCGGCCGTCGAGAATCTGCACGCCGGTCCACAACTCCACGCGCACGGCCGCGACGTCGAGGTCACGGCCGAGCAGCTCGGAGACCCGCCGCATCCGGTTCCGCAGCGTGTGCCGGTGGACCCCGAGTGCAGCGGCCGCAGCGTCCCACTGCCCGTTGTGCTCGAGCCAGGTGCCCAGAGAACGGACCAGGTCGCCTCTCCCGGCCGCGTCGTGGTCGACCAACGGTCGCAGGAGCGACTCTGCGAAGGCCGCCGCCTGGGGCGTGGAAAGCAGGTCGAGAACACCGCAGGCGCCCACCTCGGCGAAGGTCGTGTGCCGCCGGTTCGCCCGCTGGCCGACGACCAGAGCCTGCTCCGCCTCACGACGCGCTCCGCCGAGGTCGGACAGCCGAGAATCGGCCGACTCCCCCGCGGTCAGCGACTCGGAGCCCTCGACGGTCGCCAGGATGCGATCGCGCATCCGGCTGCCCGACGCGTACACGACCGCCACCCGGTCGATCACGTGGGCGAAGAACACCGGCTCGGTCGACGCGGACGCGGCGGCGTCGACCACCTCCACCAGCTCGTCGAGCCGCCCCGGCACCCCGGCGACCAGCAACAGCCGAACCGGTTCGGCCGGAAGGCCACCCCACATGTCCGTCGCGAGCCGTCCGGCCCGGTCGACCTCGCCGTCGGCGAGCATGTCGAAGATCGTCGTCCGCAGGTGCGACTCGGTGGAGCGCAGGGCGGTCGCCTGGGCCAACATGAGGGTCAGGAGGGACACCGCCGTGTTGAGAACGCTTCGTTGCTCGGCCGTCGGCCGGTGTGCGGTCCCGACCGCGAGAAAGCCCCGCGTGCGCCGGCCCGGGCGCAGCGACTGCACGACGATCTGGTCGCCGTCGACGGACAACGTCGTGCTGACCGGCGTGCTGACGTCGCGGAGGCGCTCCAGTTCCTGGGCCAGCCAGGGCCCCTGCCCACCGGCGCCGGCCGGAGCAGCGTGCTCCACCGACCCCGCGGCGTCGAGGAGGACGACCCAACCGTCGAGGCGGGCGGCGAGCCGGCGCACCAGGCCGGCCGCACCGGATGCCACCGCGGCCCGGGTCAGCTCCTGCTGCGCCTGGTACGTGTGCGTGATCTCTGCGTAGTGGTCGGCGGCGAGTGCCTCCCAGACGAACCGGCTGATCGCGATGAACGGCGTCCGCTCGGGCACCCGCACCACCGGCAGATCCAGGGCTGAGGCGGCCTCGACCAGCCGCTGTGGTGCGTCCGCGTGCGTCACGCCGGCACCGAACCCCAGGCCGGCGACGCCCGCCTGGACCAGGCGGTCGACGTACGAATCGATCTGTGCGCCGCCGGCCCGGCCCGCTGCCGGGGCCGAACCCAGCCACATGCCGAGGGTGAGCAGAAGTTCGCCGCCCTCGAGGTAGGGCGTCGGATCGACGAGCTCGCTGGTGTGGACCCACGAGACCTCGCGGTCGAGCGCTCCGGGTGCGGCCAGCACGTCGAGTCCGAGCGAAGGCTGCCGGAGCAGGGAGGCGAGGGTGAGGGGCATGGGTCCTCGACACAGTGTCGAAGTTGACTACGCGAATTGTCCCACGGTGCCATGAGCCGGCGGCCCTGCACAGACCTAGAGTCCCGAGTGGGAGCGCCCGTCACCGAGGCAGCGTGCGCCCGACGGGCCGTCCGGCGCCGAGGAGGTCCGACCGTGATCCCGCAGCGACAGGGTGGCCCGGGCCTGCCTCAGCAGCGGCGGCTGGTGACCGAGATCCCCGGACCGCGGTCGACCGCGTTGCTCGCCAGGCGGGAGGCCGCGGTCGCCCGCGGGGTCTCCTCCGCGGTCCCGGTCTTCGTCACCGCGGCCGGCGGCGGCATCCTCGTCGACGCCGACGACAACGCCCTGATCGACTTCGGTTCGGGCATCGCCGTGGTCAACGTCGGCAACGCCGCCGAGCAGGTGGTCACGGCCGTCCGCGACCAGGTGGCTCGCTTCACCCACACCTGTTTCATGATCACCCCGTACGAGGGGTACGTCGCGGTGTGCGAGGAGCTTGCCCGGCTCACCCCGGGGGACCACGAGAAGCGGTCGGCCCTGTTCAACTCCGGCGCGGAGGCGGTGGAGAACACGGTGAAGGTCGCCCGGTCGTACACCGGACGGCAGGCGGTCGTCGTCTTCGACCACGCGTATCACGGGCGGACCAACCTCACCCTGGCGCTGACGGCGAAGAACATGCCGTACAGGCAAGGCTTCGGGCCCTTCGCGCCGGAGGTGTACCGGATGCCGATGGCCTACCCGTTCCGGTGGCCGACCGGGCCGGACGACTGCGGGCCGGAGGCCGCGGAACAGGTCATCACCGCGATCGACCGGCAGCTCGGCGCCGGGAACGTCGCCTGCGTGCTGATCGAGCCGATCCAGGGCGAGGGCGGCTTCGTGGTACCCGGTCCCGGCTTCCTGCCGGCCCTGGCCGCGTACTGCCGGGCGAACGGCATCGTCTTCGTCGCCGACGAGGTGCAGACCGGGTTCGGCCGCACGGGTGCCTGGTTCGCCAGCGAGCACGAGGGCGTGGTCCCAGACCTGATCGCGACCGCGAAGGGTATCGCCGGCGGGCTCCCGCTGGCCGCGGTGACCGGACGGGCGGAGATCATGGACAGCGTCCACGTCGGCGGGCTCGGTGGCACCTTCGGCGGCAACCCGGTGGCCTGCGCCGCGGCCCTTGCCGCGATCCGCACCATCGAGGAGATGGACCTGATCGCGGCCGCCCGCCGGATCGGCGAGATCATGCTGGCGAGGCTGCGCGAGATCCAGCAGCGCAACCCGGCGATCGGCGACGTCCGGGGGCGCGGCGCAATGATGGCCGTCGAACTGGTCCAGCCGGGCACGAAGACGCCGGACCCCATTCTGACGCAGGCGGTAGCCCGCACCTGTCACGAGGCCGGGCTGGTGGTCCTGACGTGCGGCACGTTCGGCAACGTGCTGCGCTTCCTTCCCCCGCTGGTGATCCCGGATCACCTGCTCGCCGAGGGCCTCGACCTGGTCGACGAGGCGTTCGCCGCGGTGTCCGACCGCGGCCCGGTCGGCACCACGGCCTGAGGTTCGAGCATGGACGCCTGCGAGATGCCAGCCGTCGAGCTGAGCGCCGCACTGCGACGCCGGGAGCTGTCCGCCGGGGAAGCCCTCGAGGCGGTCCTGCAGCGCGCCGACGAGATCGCCGGAACGGTCAACCCGTTCAGCGCCCGGCTCGACGACCGCGCCCGCCGGGCCGCCCGCGAGGCCGACGACCTGCTCGCCCGCAAGGCCCGCAGACGGCGGCCGGGCCCGCTGTGCGGTGTTCCGGTCAGCACCAAGGACTCGCACTGGATGGCCGGCATCGAGAGCACGTCCGGGTCGTACGCCCGCAAGGGCTTCGTGCCCACGGAGACCATGGGAGGGATCGCGCGGCTGGAGGCGTCCGGGGCCATCGTCTTCGCCCGGACGACCGTCCCCGAGTTCTGCTATCTCGGTATCACCGAGTCGGACGCCTTCGGCCGGACCGCCAATCCGTGGAACCTCGAGCGGACTGCGGGCGGCTCTTCGGGGGGTGCCGCGGCCGCAGTCGCGGCCGGGTGCGGGCCGCTTTCACTCGGCGGTGACGGTGGCGGCTCCATCCGGATCCCGGCCGCCTTCTGCGGGATCGTCGGGTTCAAGCCGACGTTCGGCCTGATACCGCACGAGCCGTCGACGGCGGGCTGGAAGACGCTTGTCGCGGTCGGGCCCATGGCTCGCTCAGTCGCCGACGTGCGGTTGATGCTGGCCGCTGTGGCCGGCTTCGACCGACGCGACCGCCACAGCCTCCCACCGGTACGGCTGGACGTGCCCGCTCCGCCGCTGGCAGACCTGCGCGTGGTGGTGTCGGAGGATCTCGGGTTCGCTCCCGTCGACGACGACGTGCGACGGAGCTTCGGCCTCGCCGTGGACCGGCTCGCCGACAGCGGCGTGCAGGTCGTCGAGGACAGTCCGCAGCTAGACACGTCGGTGCACACCTGGAGCGCCATCGCCCTGGCGGAGGCGCACGTCTCCGAGCACGACGAATTCGTCCACCACCATGCGGACCTGGGCGAGGACGCCGCCCAGTACATCGCGGCCGGTGGCTACGTCACGGCCGGGCAGTACATCGAGGCGCAGTTCGCCCGCGAGCGGATCCACCGTGCCTACGTGGACATGTTCGACCGGACCGGCGCCAGCGTGCTGCTCACGCCGACCCTCGGCTGTGAGGCGTTTCCGCTCGGCCAGCGGCACCCGGACTCGGTCGGCGGCGTGCCGGTTCAGCTGCCCGAGCTCGACTGGGCGCCCTTCCTGTACGACGCGAACCTGGCCGGGCTGCCCGCCTGCGCCCTCCCCATCGGGCTCGGTGACGACGGTCTACCGGTCTCGATCCACGTGCTCGGCCGCCGGTGCGACGACGGGCTGGTGCTCGCAGCCGCGCAGACCATCGAACAGGTGATCGGCTTCGACGCCCGGCCCCCCGCCGGGCCTTCCCCCACCCGCTGAGGAGGCCACGATGACCAGCACGCCACCCCTGCTTCGCGGCGTCTCCGACCTGCGCGAGTTCTTCCGCACCAACGAGATCCCGGTCTACTTCGTCTCCCCCACCGCCTTCAACCTGCTGGGCATCGACCGCTGGGTGCGCAACTTCCACTACGTCAGCTACTTCGACTCTTTCGAGGGCACACATCCCAACGTGTTCGTGCCGGCCGAGCGCGAGGCGCGTGACTTCCGGTCGATCGAGGACATCTGCAACTACCTGCTGAGCAACCCGCAGGTGATCGACTGGTTCGCCTCGCACGGGCCCGGCGGCCGGGCCGTGTTCGTGATGTTCGACGAGGAGACCGAGGAGCTCGCCGCCGAGGCCGGCCTGCAGATCGCGCACCCGCCGGCGGCCCTGCGTCACCGGCTCGACTCGAAGATCGTCACCACCCGCCTCGGCAACGAGGCGGGGGTCCCCAGCGTGCCGAACACGCTCGGCCGGGCGGCGACGTACGCCGACCTGATGGCCCTGGCGAAGCAGGCCGGCCTGGGTGACGACCTCGTCGTCCAGATGCCGTACGGCGACTCGGGCAAGACCACCTTCTTCATCAAGGGCAAGGACGACTGGGACAGGTACGCCGCGAAGGACCCGCTGCACGAGCACGACCTGAAGGTCATGCGCCGCATCGACCACCGGGCCGTGGCCGTGGAGGCCGTGCTCACCCGGCACGGCACTCTGGTCGGCCCGCTGATGAACGACATCACCGGCCACCCGGAGCTGACGCCCTACCGGGGCGGCTGGGCCGGCAACGACTACCCGGCGACGCTGACCGCGGAGCAGAAGCGACGCGCCCGTGAGCTCACCGGCAAACTGGGCGACCGGCTCGCCGCGGAGGACTTCCGCGGCTTCTTCGAGGTCGACTACCTCGTCGACCTCGACAGCGGCGAGCTCTACCTCGGTGAGCTGAACCCACGGATCAGCGGCATCAGCTCCATGACCAACGTGACGGCCGGGGCCTACGCCGACCTGCCGCTGTTCCTGTTCCACCTGCTGGAGTACCTCGACGTCGACTACGACGTGGACATCGAGGAGATCAACCAGAGGTGGGCGCGGGAGGCGGCCGTCGACGTCTGGAGCCAGATCATCATCAAGGAGACCGCGGACGAGGTAGAACTGCTCACGCAGACGCCGCGGACGGGAATCTACCGGCTCGAAGGGGACGGTGCGGTGAGCTTCCGGCGATGGGGCAACGACTGGCACGGCATCGTCAGCGAGTCCGAGGCGTTCTACCTGCGCATCCTGGCCCCGGGCGACTACCGCTACCGCGGCGGCGACCTCGGCGCCCTGGTCACGAGGGGCCGGCTGCAGACCGACGACAACCGGCTCGAGGACCGCTGCACGCAGTGGATCGCCGGCATCCGGGCCCAGTTCTCCGGTACGCCACTCGCACCCCGGGAGATCCCGCCGGTCGGACCTCTTGCCTTCAAGATGGCCTGACCGCAAGCTGCCGGAGGGAGAATGACAGTGACCACAGCCGAGTCGCGGACCTCGATCCTCCACCCGCTCGACCCGCTGACCGCTGACGAGTTCCGGCTCGCGGCACAGATCTGCCGGCGGGAGCGGGGGGTCGACGAGCGCTGGCGGTTCGCTTCCATCGAGTTGCGCGAACCCGGGAAGGAGGCCGTGCTCGGCTACCGGCCGGGTGACCGGTTCGACCGGGAGGCGATCGTCGTCTGCTGGAACCGCGCGGACGGTCGGGCCTATCGCGGTGTCGTCTCGTTGACCGGCGACCGGATCGAGTCCTGGGACCACCTGCCCGACCAGCACCCGAACATGACCGTCGACGAATGGCACGAGTGCGACGAGATGGTGCGCGCCGAACCCCGGGTGGTCGAGGCTCTGGCGCGGCGTGGGGTCACCGACATGGACCGGGTCCTGGTCGATGTCTGGGCCTACGGCGCCGCCCTGGTGCCGGAGCCCTACCGCGGCCGGCGAATCGGGTGGGCCGACGTGTGGTACCGCGACACCGAGCAGGGAAACCCCTACGCCCACCCCGTCCCCGGGCTGCACCCGATCGTCGACCTCAACCGGATGGACCTGCTCGAGCTCGAGGACGTGTCACCCGATGGCGAGTCGGTCTTCGACGAGCCCGAGGTCAGGGGCGAGTACGTGCCGGCCCTGACCGGGCTGCCGATGCGTGAGGTGAAGCCGCTGCACATCGCCCAGCCCGAGGGCGTGTCGTTCACGCTCGAGGGCACCTTGCTGTCCTGGCAGAACTGGCGGCTGCGGCTGGGCTTCAACCACCGCGAAGGGCTCGTCCTGCACACGGTCGGTTACGCCGACGGCGATCGGATCCGACCCGTCGCCCACCGGCTCTCGTTCGCCGAGATGGTCGTGCCGTACCGCGATCCCACCACCGACCACTACCGAAGGACCGCATTCGACATCGGCGAGTGGGGCCTGGGCTTCATGACCACGTCGCTGGAACTGGGGTGCGACTGCCTGGGCGAGATCGTCTACGTCGACGCCGTGATCCACGACTCGACCGGTGAGCCGCGAACGATCCGCGACGCCATCTGCATCCACGAGGAGGATGACGCCGTCCTGTGGAAGCACGTCGACCACGCCCACGGCGCCGAGGTGCGCCGGTCGCGCCGCCTGGTGGTGTCGGTCCACGTCACCGTGGCCAACTACGAGTACCTCGTCTACTGGCGCTTCTACCAGGACGGCACCATCGAGTGCGAGGTGCGGGCGACCGGGATCATGGTCACGACGCAGTTCCCGGCCGGCCGGCAGCCGCCGTACGGGACGCTGGTCGACGAGCGCACCTACGCGCCGTTCCATCAGCACTTCATCGTCGCCCGGCTCGACCTGGACGTCGACGGCACCGCCAACACGGTCTACGCCTCCGAGTCCGAGGCTCTTCCGGTCAGCGCGGACAACCCGCACGGGCTCGCCCTGGTCGTCCGCAACACTGCGCTCCGCAGCGAGGACGACGGCAGACAGGACTACGACTGGCACTCCCAGCGCAGCTGGAAGATCGTCAACGACAACGTCGCGAACGGCCTCGGCTCCCAGGTCGGCTACAAACTGTTGCCGACCGGAAGTTTTCCGCCCTTGCTGGACCCTTCGTCACCGGCCTTCCGGCGGGCCCAGGCGATCGGACACACCCTGTGGGTCACGCCGTACCACTCGGACGAGCGGTGGCCCTGTGGCGAGTTCCCCAACCTCAGCGACGAGGACACCGGTCTGCCCGTCTGGACCGCCCGCAACCGCTCCATCGAGAACACCGACGTCGTGCTCTGGTACGTCTTCGGCATCCACCACATCACCCGACCCGAGGACTGGCCGGTCATGCCCGTCGACAGGGTCTCGTTCTGGCTCAAGCCCTTCGGGTTCTTCGACCGCAACCCCGCACTGGACGTGCCACCGAGCCCGCACGCGTGCCACGACCAGGCCGGTGGATCCGCATGAGTAACGCAACTCCGCCGACTCGTTGACTAGGAGGCTCACGATGGCCGATCGGATCTTGCAGAACTTCGTCGACGGGCACGCCGTCGAGGCCGAAGACGGTCGGACGGCGCCGCTGATCGACCCCAGCACCGGTGAGGTGTTCGCGGAGGCGCCGCTGTCCGGGGAGGCCGACGTCGACGCCGCGATGCAGGCTGCGGCGCGTGCCTTCGACGCCTGGCGCGACGCGACCCCGAGCGAGCGGAGTCGGGCGCTGCTGCGGATAGCCGACGCTGTGGAGGCGCGCGCCGACGACCTGGTCGCGGCGGAGGCCCAGAACACCGGCAAGCCGATCGGGCTCACCCGGTCCGAGGAGATCGGGCCGATGGTCGACCAGATCCGTTTCTTCGCCGGCGCTGCGCGGCTGCTGGAGGGCAAGTCGGCGGGCGAGTACCTGACCGACCACACCTCGATGATCCGCCGTGAGCCGGTCGGCGTCGTCGCACAGGTCGCGCCCTGGAACTACCCGATGATGATGGCGGTGTGGAAGGTTGCGCCCGCGATCGCAGCCGGGAACAGCGTCGTCCTCAAGCCGTCGGATACCACGCCGGTCACCGCTCTGATGCTCGCCGAGATCGCCGCCGAGTTCCTGCCACCAGGAGTGTTCAACGTGGTCACGGGCGACCGGGACACCGGCAGGGAGCTGATCCGACACCCGATCCCGCAGATGGTGTCGATCACCGGTTCCACCAGGGCCGGCGTGGAGGTGGCCCGGACCGCGGCGGAGGACGTCAAGCGGGTGCACCTCGAGCTCGGCGGCAAGGCACCGGTGATCGTGTTCGACGACGCCGACGTGGAGAAGGCCGCCGAGGGTATCGCCGGCGCCGGATACTTCAACGCCGGCCAGGACTGCACGTCCGCCACGCGCGTTCTCGCCGGGCCGCGGGTGCACGGCGACTTCGTGGACGCCCTCACCGAACAGGCGCGGAGCACGATCGTCGGCCCGCCGGACAACGCCGACGCCGCGTTCGGGCCGTTGAACAACGTCAACCAGCTCAAGTGGGTCAGCGGCATGGTCGAGCGCGCCCCCGGGCACGCCACCGTGGCCGCCGGCGGGCACCAGGTGGGTGACCGCGGGTACTTCTTCGAGCCCACGGTCGTCTCCGGCCTGCGTCAGGACGACGAGATGGTCCAGTCGGAGATCTTCGGACCCGTCATCACCGTGCAGCAGTTCTCCGACGAGGACGAGGCGCTGCGGTGGGCCAACGGCGTCGAATTCGGGCTTGCGTCGTCGGTGTGGACCCGCGACCACGGCCGCGCCATGCGGATGGCTCGGCGGCTCGACTTCGGCTGTGTCTGGATCAACACCCACATCCCGCTGGTCGCCGAGATGCCACACGGCGGGTTCAAGCACTCCGGTTACGGCAAGGACCTGTCGATGTACGGGCTGGAGGACTACACGCGCATCAAGCACGTGATGAGCTACATCGGGACCTGAGCGACGCCGGGCCCACCCAGCACAGCCCGATGCTCGCCGCCGGCGAAGTCGACCACCGAGTGCCGCCAGGCCGAACCCGGCCAGCGGTACTCCACCGTCGCGGTCACCGGTCGGTACACGGCCGTGTAGAGGGTGCCGAAGCCGAGCTCGTAGTCCGTCGAGTACAGCGGCGGTGACAGGAACCGCGTCACCAGCTGCTCGAGGTCGACCGCGCGGTCGATGAGTCGGGCGAGCACGGCCTGCCGTTCCAGGCTGTGGGTCGCGTGTGCCTGCTCCGGCCAGTCCAGGTGCTCCTGGTGGTTCGTGGCGTACGGCCGGGCCGCGAATCCCGGCGCGCGGTCGGGTCCGAGGAAGGCCGTGAAGTGGTCGCCCGACCGATCCACCACGGTCACGTTGTAGGCCATGTGGACGGGCAGCCGGGCGAGGACACGGCGAGCGTCGTGGGCCGTCTCGCAGACCTCGAGCAGGTAGCGCACGACCAGCGGGATGCCGAAACCAGTACCGACGGCACGCCGGCCCCCGAAGGCCAGCGAGGCTGCGAGCCCGGCGTCGTTGACACCATCCAGCAGGCCCCACAGGCAGTCGCTCATGCCGACCACCCGGCGGCCGGTGAACGCGCTGCCCAGCGCGACTCGTTCGCAGAGCAGGGGGGCGTAGTCGTAGTTGCGGACGAGGGCCGGCCCGCCGCTGCCGAGATGGACGGCCTGGGAGCAGCCGACCAGGTAAGCCGGTGGGTTGTACAGCGTGAGCATCCGGGCGACGAGCTCGCCGCCGCCGGCGAGCTCGCACAGGCGGTGCCAGGTGGGGACGAGTTCCGGCATGTGCGTCTCGAGCATCGCCCGGCAGGTCGCCAGGTCCGGCCGGGCGGCCGAGCCCTCGCGCAGGTACCAGCTGCGATATGCCGGCCAGGTGACGGTGAAAAGATCCTGCCAACCGGGCCCGGGCCATGGCTCCGCGATGGCGTAGAAGGTCAGCGGCACCGCAGGTCGTGCTCCCGGAGTCACGGCGCCAGTGTCCACGACGGCGCGAGCAGCCCGCCATCCCGGTCGAGCCTCGAGGCATGTGTGCGCGTTGGCCTTGGTGTCCTCATGATCTCCTGCGGGTCGACATCCTGTCGACTTCCCGACGGAGGTCGCTCGGCCCTACGGTCTGGCCACCGTGACCGTGATCTCTGACGGTGAGGTGAGCCTCACCGGTCTGGAGGAGCCATGGCATCGCTGCGAGAACAACTCTTTCGACGTAAACCGGTCACCGAGATGGCGGCGGAGACCGGCGCGGACATCGGCAGCAGTGAACTCAAACGCACCATCGGGTTGTTACCGCTGTCGGCCATCGGAATCGGCGGCACGATCGGCACCGGTATCTTCTTCATCTTGTCCGAGGCCGTTCCGATCGCCGGACCTGCGGTCATCTGGTCCTTCGTCATCGCCGGCACGGTCGCAGGCCTGACGGCGGTCTGCTACGCCGAGCTCGCGGGTGCGGTGCCCGTCTCCGGGTCGTCGTACTCCTACGCCTATGCAACCCTGGGCGAGCTCGCGGCCATGGGCGTCGCCGCCTGTCTGCTGCTCGAGTACGGCGTGTCCGGCGCGGCCGTCGCCGTCGGCTGGTCGCAGTACCTCAACCAACTGCTGGACAACCTGTTCGGCTTCGAGATCCCGGAAGCCCTGTCACAGGCACCGGAGCAGGGGGGCGTCTTCAACCTGCCCGCGGTCATCCTGATCATCCTGTGCGCCCTCCTGCTCATCCGCGGAGCGAGCGAGTCCACCACGACCAACGCCATCATGGTGGCCATCAAGATCGGTGTACTGCTCCTGTTCATTGCCATCGGCCTGACCGGGTGGAACTCCGACAACCTCAGCGACTTCGCCCCGTTCGGCTTCAGCGGCGTCACCGCCGCGGCGGGCATCATCTTCTTCTCCTTCATCGGCTTGGACGCGGTCTCCACGGCGGGTGAGGAGGCGAAGAACCCGCGGCGTAACCTGCCACTGGCCATCTTGATCGCGCTGTTGACCGTGAGCACGCTGTACATCCTGACGTCGTTGATCGCCGTGGCCGCCCAGCCGGCTGCTCAGTTCGAGGGCCAGGAGGCCGGCCTCGCCCAGATCCTCGAGAACATCACCGGCTCAGAATGGCCCGGCACCGTCATAGCCGCCGGTGCGGTGATCTCGATCTTCAGCGTGACCCTGGTGGTTCTCTACGGCCAGACCCGCATCCTGTTCGCCATGTCGCGCGACGGCATGATCCCGGAGCTGTTCCACCGGGTGAACCCACGCACCCTCACCCCGATCCCGAACACGGTCATCGTCGCGACCGTGATCTGTCTGCTGGCCGGCCTGCTCCCGATCAACTTCCTGGCCGAGATGACCAGCATCGGCACCCTGGTCGCCTTCACCGTCGTCTCCATCGGCGTGATCGTCCTCCGCCAGACGCACCCGGACCTGCCGCGCGGCTTCAAGGTCCCGCTCTATCCCCTGACCCCGATACTGTCGGTGCTCGGCGCCCTCTGGATCATCTCGGACTTGCGGCCCGTGACCATCTACGTGTTCCTCATCTGGGTCGCCGTCGCCATGATCTGGTACTTCATCTACGGCAGAACGCACTCGCACCTGGGCCGGCACGAGCACGTGGGCCTGGCCGAGGACACCGAGCCATGACCATCGTGGCCGGCTACGCGCCCGACGAGCGCGGCCGGACGGGGCTCGAACTGGCCGCCATGCTCGCCCGGTCCGCGGACGACGACGTGGTCGTCTGCGTGGTGGTTCCGGCGCCCTGGGTGCCGGGGATGGCGCGGATCGACGCGGAGTACCAGGCCTACCTCGACGATCGCGCCCACCGCGCCCTCGACCAGGCCCGCGCCGATCTTCCCTCGGACGTCGCCGCGTCCTTCTCTGTGCACCGGGCGCGGTCAGCCCCCAGCGGCCTGCTCGAGGTCGCCGAGCAGCACGACGCGACGGCGATCGTGCTCGGATCGTCCACCGCCGGGGTGTTCGGGCACATCGCACTCGGCAGCGTCGCCGGGAGGCTGCTGCACAGCTCTCCTTACCCGGTCGCGTTGGCGACCCGCGGGTTCCGGTCCGGACCCGATGGCAAGGTCACCCGGATCACCGTCGCCTACGGCGGATCCGAGCAGGCCGACGACCTGGTGGTCGCCGCCGCGGTCGTCGCTTCCCGAATGGCTGCGTCCCTGCGCCTGGCCTCCTTCGCGGTCACGCCACGCCCGCCGTACACCGCGGGAGTGGGCCGGCTCGCTGACGACGCCCGCGTCGGCGAGTGGGCCGCGAGCATGGAGGCGGCCGCCCAGAAGTCCCTTCAGCAGGCCAAGGATCTGCACACCGTCCCACAGCCGCTGGAGATGGTCGTCGGGTACGGCGAGGACTGGGACGAGGCGCTGGACGACATCGAGTGGCGAGACGGCGACGTCCTCACGGTCGGCTCGAGCGCCGTCGGACCGGCTGCGCAGGTGTTCCTGGGATCCCGTGCCGGCAAGATCGTTCGGCATTCTCCGGTGCCCGTCGTCGTCGTTCCGAGGGCAGCGGCGCAGGAGCTGGCCGGCCAGTGACCGGTGTCGACGAGCTCGTCGGCCTCTTTCCGCCCGGCACGTCGCTCGACGCCGACGGCATGCTCGTCGTCGGCGGGTGCCGCCTCGACGCGCTCGCGCAGGAGTACGGCACGCCGGTCCTGGTCGTGGTCGAGGACAGCCTGCGCGAGCGGGCCCGGGCGTACCGGAGCGAACTGGCGGCGCGGTGGCCGAACTCGCAGGTGGTCTTCGCGTCCAAGGCATTCCCGTCGACGGCGGTCCAGCGGGTGATGGTGTCCGAGGGGTTGTGGATCGACGTGGCCGGTGGCGGCGAGATCGTCACGGCCCTGGCCGCCGGTGCTGACCCGGCCACCCTGGTGCTGCACGGCAACGCGAAGACCACCGAGGAGCTCAGGCTCGCGATCGACTCCGGCGTCGGCACGGTCGTGATCGACAATGTCGACGATATCGACCGGCTCGAGGCGCTCCTCCCGCCCGGACGGGTCCAGGCGTGCCTGGTTCGGGTGATCCCCGGGGTGCAGGCGACGACCCACGCCGCCCACGCCACCGGGCACGAGGGTTCGAAGTTCGGCCTGTCTCCGCCGGCCGCGCGCGAGGCGATCGGGCGGATCGAGGCGAGCGACCGGCTGTTGATGGACGGGCTGCACACTCATGTGGGCTCCCAGATCATGGTCGCCGAGGAGTTGGCCGCTGCCGTGGGTCCGCTCGCCGCCCTCGGGCAGTACCCCGTCTACGACCTCGGCGGAGGTCTCGGCGCCCGGTACACCTTCTCCGACCACCCGCCGAGCCTGGACGATTACCTCGACGCCCTGATCGGCGCGGCGCGCGAGCACCTGCCGGCGCAGGCCCGCATCCTGATCGAGCCGGGCCGCAGCATGGTGGCCGTCAGCGCCGTCACGGTGTACACGGTCACGACGGTCAAGCCGGGTGAGACGACGTTCGTCGCCGTCGACGGTGGCATGGCAGACAACCTCGAGGTCGCCCTCGTCGGCCAGCGGTTCGAGGCGACGATCGCGGACCGGGTGGGCGGCGGGGAGCAGGTCACGGTGGTCGGCCGGCACTGCGAGTCCGGAGACGTCCTCAGCGAGGACGTCCCGCTCCGCGATCCTCGGGTCGGCGACCTGCTGGCCGTGCCGGCCACCGGTGCCTACTGCTACACGATGGCGAACAACTACAACGGCGCCCGGCGCATCCCGGTCGTCTTCGCGACCGACGGGCGGTCCCGCCTCGTCGTCCGCCGGGAGAGCTGGCAGGACCTGTTGGCTCGTGACGTCGAGGCGTGAGGCCCACGTCGCCGCGACGCGTCAACCCTCTGTCGCGACCGGCGACAGCACCAGGTTCTCGACGACGAGCATGGCGGCGATCACGACGACGAGGACACCGAGCTGGATCACAGCCGCGGCGACCAGCCCGAGTGGGACCGTCGCCAGCGCCGCTGTGGCCGCCACCACCCGCGACCGGGCCGGCCCGACGTGCAGCACCCGGCGGAACTCGGCGTCGCCGCCGAGGAACAGCGCGGCCCCGCCGCCGAGAGCGACGGCCCCGCCCACGCTCATCGGCGCGCCCGGGTGCGCGACGGCCTCGTGGAGGCCGGCCGAGGCGACGACGAGTCCGAGCAGCATGGGGATGTGCGCGTAGAAGTAGGCCCGGATGGCCAGCAGCGCCCGCGGCCCGGGTTCGGCACCGGCCAGGACACGCTCGGCGGCCTCGTCGTCGCCGGAGAAGTACGCCCACCACAGCGCCGCCGGCAACGCGAGGGCGAGCACCACCGCCCCGACCACCCCGGCGGTCAGGTGGTCGGTGTCCACGCTCAGGCCGATCGCGATGACGGTCTCGCCCAGAGCCACGATCATCAGCAGTCCGTGCCGTTCGACGAAGTGACCGGGGTCGAGCTCGAAGTGCGGCGCGACGCCCAGGTAGGGTGTCACGGCCTGCAGGACGAACGCCGCCACCCACAGCGCGTACATCTGCCGCCCGTCGACGAAGCCCGCCGCGAGGATCAGGGCCGCCGACGCCAGATTGAACGGAGCGAGCCGCTTCACCCCGACACTGGCGCTGGACTGCGAGAGCAGCACGAGGTGCACGCAGACGACGACGAGGTAGCCGAACCCGACCACGACACCCGTGTCGTCGAAGGCGTGGGACACCGCGACGGCCGTCACCAGGAAGCCGGCCATGCCGACGAGAAGCAGCAACTGCTGCGGCGGGCGCCGCGGCGGCACCTGGTTCGTCAGCCACGCGTAGCCGCCGTACATGTACCAGAGCACGCCGAAGACCAGGAACACCCGCGCCGCGCCGGCCGGGGTCAGGTCGCCTTCGAGCAGCCCGGTGAGCTGCGTGATCGTGAAGACGAACACGAGATCGAAGAACAGCTCGAGGGTCGTCACCCGCGACCCGGGAGGGGCGTCGGTGTCGCGCCACCGGAACCGGACCACGGGGGCAAGCTATGTCATCGCGGTCGTGGACGCGGCCACCGTTCGCTGGCAGCGGAGATAGCATCGACCGGCACGCGGCGCCTGGGCTCCGTCGTGGGTGTGAGGGGTGGGTGCCATGGGTGTCGTCGACTGGGCGCTGTACCGGGACGGGATCCGCGAGAGCGTCGCGAGCCATCAGGAGGCCGTCCGGCTCGCTCGGGCGGACGGCGGCTTCGTGTGGATCGGGCTCCACGAGCCGGACGAGAGCGAACTGGCCCACATCGCCGACGAGTTCGCGCTGCACCCGCTCGCCGTCGAGGACGCAATCCACGCCCATCAGCGACCCAAGCTCGAGCGCTACGGCGAGAGCCTGTTCGCCGTCTTCAAGACGGTTCGCTACATTCCGCACGCCGCGGTGACGGAGACCAGCGAGATCGTCGAGACCGGCGAGGTCATGGTCTTTCTCGGCGACTGCTTCGTCGTCACCGTCCGGCACGGCGAGCACGGTGCCCTCAAGCGGGTCCGCGGCCGGCTGCAGGACGACCCGGACATGCTCTCGCGAGGGCCGTCCGCGGTCCTGTACGCGATCGCCGACCACGTCGTCGACACCTACCTCGACGTCGCCGATCACATCGACGCCGACATCGACCAGATCGAGGAGCACGCGTTCTCCGCACGGCGCGGTCGCGATCCCGGGCTCGTCTACCAGGTCAAGCGGGAGCTGCTCGAACTACGCCGTGCCGTCAACCCGCTCGCCCAGCCGCTGCGGGTGCTCGCGGGGACCGATCTCCCGGAGGTCGACGCGAAGGTGCGCGAGTACTTCCGCGACGTGGAGGATCACCTCACCCGCGTGCACGAGACCGTCGCCGGATACGACGAGTTGCTGGCGTCCTTGCTCCAGGCCAACCTTGCGCAGCTGTCGATCACCCAGAACGAGGATGTGCGGAAGATCACGGCATGGGCGGCGATCATCGCGGTCCCGACGGCCATCGCCGGCGTGTACGGCATGAATTTCGACTACATGCCGGAGCTCACCTGGAGGTTCGGCTACCCGCTCGTTCTGGCGGTGATCGCCCTGACCTGCGTCCTGCTCTACCGCGGCTTCAAGAGAAACGGCTGGTTGTGAGCGGGGCGGCTCGGTGCTCTACGGAGTCTTCAGGGCGAGCTTCGCCAGCAGTTCGCGCGCCTTCTCGGCGTGCTGGTGCTGGCAGAAGATCTCGTAGTGGGCGGCGATCGTGACGTTCTGGGAGGTGAAGTCGCGGCGTCCCCCGGTGGCCGCGTACCCGACCAGGGCCAGGATCAGCATGAACAGCGCACCCCACAGCACGCTGAACAGGATGATCTGGCCCCAGCCCTCGTCGGTGAACAGCCCGAGCAGCAGGCCGACGAACAGGCCTATCCAGACGCCGCTGGCCAGCCCGCCGAGGGCGGCCTTCGCCCACGTCATCCGGCCGGTCACCCGCTCGACCTGGCGCAGGTCGGTGCCGACGATGGCCAGGTTCTCGACCGGGAACTTCTCGTCCGCAAGGTGGTCGACGGCGCGCTGCGCATCGGCGTAGGTGTCAAATGTCCCGACGCTCAGTCCGGTCGGGAGTCCAGGTACTGGGCTGACCATGGCCGTCCTCCTCGAAGATCACTGTGTGCAGTCTGCCCGCTGAGGCGACCCGCCGCCACCGCGCCTCCCGCCCGGCGAAACGCGGGCGGAGACGCTCAGCGGCGCGCGGCATACTCCTCCAGCAGCCGGCGCCCGATGATCATGCGCTGGATGTCCGCCGTCCCCTCACCGATGAGCAGCATCGGAGCGTCCCGGTAGAGGCGCTCGATCTCGTACTCCTTCGAATAGCCGTACCCGCCGTGGATGCGGAACGAGTCCTCGACCACCTGCTTGCAGTACTCGCTGGCGAGGTACTTGGCCATGCCGGCCTCGAGGTCGTTGCGCTGCCCGGCGTCCTTCGTCCGTGCGGCACTGACCATCAGTTGATGCGCCGCCTCGACCTTGACCGCCATGTCGGCCAGCCGGAACTGCACGGCCTGGTGGTCGGCGATCTTCTTGCCGAAGGTCTCGCGCTGCTGGGCGTACGCCACGGCCAACTCGAAGGCGCGCAAGGCGACGCCACATCCGCGAGCGGCGACGTTGACCCTGCCCACCTCGACCCCGTCCATCATCTGGTAGAAGCCACGGCCAGGTTCGCCACCGAGCACGGCGGCCGCCTCGATGCGGTAACCGTCGAAGATCATCTCCGTGGTGTCGACACCCTTGTACCCCATCTTGTCGATCTTGCCCGGCACCGTGAGGCCGGGCGCCACCTCGCCGAAACCGGGTTCCTTCTCGACCAGGAAGGTGGTCATGTTGCGGTAGACCGACTCGGCGCCCTCGTCGGTGCGCACCAGAACGGCGACCAGGTTGGACGACCCCCCGTTGGTCAGCCACATCTTCTGGCCGTCGATGCGGTAACCGTCGCCCTCGCGCGTCGCCTTGGTCCGGATCGCGGCCACGTCCGATCCGCACCCCGGCTCGGACATCGAGAACGCTCCGCGGGTCTCGCCGGTCGCCATCAGTGGCAGCAGGCGCTGCCGCTGTTCGTCCGTGCCGTGGTGGACGAGCATCCAGGCGACGATGAAGTGCGTGTTGACGATGCCCGACACGCTCATCCAGCCCCGGGCGAGCTCCTCGACGACGAGGGCATACGTGAGCAGCGACTCCCCGAGCCCGCCGTACTCCTCGGGGATCGTGATACCGAACAGCCCGAGGTCCTTGAGGCCCTCGACGATCTGGGTCGGATACTCGTCCGCGTGCTCGAGCTCGGTGGCGACCGGGAGGATCTCCTTGTCCACGAACGACCGGACCGTGGCGACGATCTCGGTCTGGACGTCCGACAGTCCGTCGGTCCGGGCGAGGCGGCCCATCCGTGGCTCCCTTCGCAGACGCGGCCGCGGTCAAGCGGTTGCCGCGACCAGCCAGGCCGGCAGCCGTTCGGCCGCGGTGACGCCGATGGCCAGCACCAGCGCCGTCTGCGTCTTCGGCTCATGCGGCTTCACGAGCAGCCGCATGCCTGCCTCGCGGGGCGTGCGGTTGGCCTTCGCCTGGTTGCACGCGATGCACGCACTGACGGTGTTGAGCCAACTGCGAGCGGCGCCACCTCTCGACACCGGCAGCAGGTGGTCGACCGTGCTGGCCCTCCGGTCGCAGTATGCGCAGCGGTGGCGGTCGCGGTCGAGCACGCCGCGTCGTGACCACGGCAGCTTGCGCCGGTAGGGCACCCGGACGAACTTCAGCAGCCGCACCACCAACGGGGTGGGCAGTTGCCGGCTGGCGGAACGGATCACGCGCTCGTCATCGGCGTGCTCCATGACGGCTTTCTCGGTGAGAACGAGCACGACCGCCCGCCGCACCGACACCACGGCGAGTGGCTCGTAGGAGGCGTTGAGGACCAGCGTCTGCATCGACACGCCTCCTCTCTGCGTTGTTCCTGACAGAACTTTAGGTGATCGACGGCTGATCCGGCCTCACCGTGTGCCGTCCCAGCCTTCGGCCGCCCTCCATTTCCCGTTGATCATGGCGAAGTGGGGGGATCGGGGGGCCGGGATCGCCCCACTTCGCCATGATCAACGGGCTGCACCTCGGCCCACGTCAGGCGGAGAGGGTGCGCCACCCAGCCACGCGCTGAGCCCGACTGCGACGGGCCCGACCAACTCCACGAGCGGCAGAGGTTACCGACGGCCAGGTGGGTCAGTCGGTCGGGGGCTCGAAGACGGAGGTGCGGGTCATGCCGGCGGCGCGTCCCTTGGCTGCCACCACGACGGCCATCTTGCGCGAGGCCTCGTCGATCATCTCGTCGCCGAGCATGACCGCGCCCTGCCGCCCGCCCTTGTCCGAGGTGTACCAGTCGTACGCGTCGAGGATCAGCTCGGCGTGGTCGTAGTCGTCCTGGGCGGGGCTGTACATCTCGTTGGCGGCGTCGATCTGGCCCGGGTGAAGTACCCACTTGCCGTCGAAGCCGAGCGCCGCCGACCGTCCGGCTACTCGTCGAAAGCCGTCGAGGTCACGGATCTGCAGGTACGGACCGTCGATGGCCTGCTTGTCGTGAGCCCGGGCGGCCATCAGGATCCGCATGAGGACGTAGTGGTAGGCGTCACCGACGTCGTATCCCACCGGCTGCTCGCCCACGACGAGCGAGCGCATGTTGAGCGACGCCATGAAGTCGGCCGGCCCGAAGATGATCGTCTCGACCCGGGGTGAGGCCGCGGCGATCGCGTCGACGTTCACCAGGCCGAGGGCGTTCTCGATCTGCGCCTCGATGCCGATCCGCCCCACGTCGAGGCCCGCGGACCGCTCGACCTGGGAGAGCAGGAGGTCGAGGGCCACGACGTGCTCGGCGCTCTGCACCTTGGGAAGCATGAGGCAGTCGAGATCGGCACCCGCGCCCTCGACGACCGAGATCACGTCGCCATAGGTCCACGACGTCGTCCAGTCGTTCACCCGCACGACCCGGGTCTTCGATCCCCAGTCGCCGTCGGTGAGGGCCGCGACCACGTTCTGGCGGGCGTCGACCTTGGCCAGGGGGGCCACGGCGTCTTCGAGGTCGAGGAACACCTGATCGGCCGGCAGACCCCGCGCCTTGTCGAGCATCTTCGGGCTCGACCCGGGCACGGCCAGACACGAGCGGCGCGGACGCGGTGCTACAGCCATGCGACGGACCTCCCGGGCTGACTGCCGCGAGCGTACCGATCTGGGGCTCCGCGACGGCCGGTAGGCCCTTACAGCGCAGGCCCGCGCCGGGCCCGGCGGTGGGCGACCCAGGGCAACCTGCCGACCGTCGTGGCCGGGGACTCGACCGGAGCCGTCGCCTGCGAGTCCGTCGGGTAGGCGCCCGGGTACTCCGTGACCTCGCCGGTCGGCGTCAGACGCGTGACGGTCGACTGCTCGGCCCACACGTCGGTGAGCGCCTCACCCTGTACGGCGTTCAGCCGCTCCGCGCGCAGTGCCTCGACGGCCACCTGCCACCCTTCGGTGCCCGGCGTCTGCACGGCGGCCGCCGCCACCCACGTCACCAGACGGGCGCGGCTGTCCTTGGCCCTCGCGATCACCACGACCCGCTCGGCCTGCTCGATGCCGGGAAGCAGCTGCTCGGGGCCGCCCGACACGACGTAGGCCATTCCGTCGTGCCACACGTGCCACACCGCGCGCGGCCAGCCGCCTCCCGGATACGACAGCCAGACGACCGCCGAGCGCTTCATGGCCTCCTCGACCAGCGCCTGCAGCTCCGCCGCCTCCACGGGCACACCCTGCCACGGATCCGCCGGACAGCCCGGTGGCGCGCTTGCCCGGCGCCCCGGGTTCTAGGAACCGGGAAGTTGCTCGATGTCGACCACGGTCTCGACCGCCGGCGCCTCGATGGCCACCTCGGTACCGAAGTCGGAGAAGGTGAGGATGCCGGTGCCGCCGGCGGCGCCCTTCTCCTCGAACCGAATCGGCAGTGGCTTGCCTCGTGCGGACACCCAGAGTGTGCCGCCGGTCTCGGAGAAGACCAGGCCGACCGCCGGGGCACCCTCGACGTCGCGAACTCCACTCATCTCGACCGCTCCGTGCTCGCCGAAGACGGCCTGGGCGAACGAGGTGCCGTCGGCGAAGATCGAGAAGTCGGACGTGGCGTAGGCGGGGAGCAGCAGCCACTTGCCGGCCATCCGCTCGGCGGCGTCGGCGCCGACGTTGTCGGCCATGAACTCGGCGTCGCCGGTGACGTAGACCCGGCCGTCCACGGCCACAAGCGTCACCGGGCGCTCGACGCCGACGGTGCCCGTTGCTCCGACGCCCACCTTGAACGAGATGTCCACCGTCCCGCCCGCGGCCGACGTTCCCGTCACGTGATAGGAGCCCTGACCTTCGAGCGCGTCCATGACCTCGTCCAGCGCGTCCTCGGCGCTGCGCTCGTCGAGACCGTTCTCGGCGACGCCCGACTGCGGAGTGGAGGAGATCTGCTCCAACGGCGCCGGCCGATCCTCGCCGCAGGCCGCGATCCCCAGCAGGCAGGCGATGACGAAGACCGTGACCCGCACACGTCGCAGGGCTGGCGGCATCGGTGGCGGGACCTTCGGATCGGCGGTACGTGGCGATCGGCGTGACCGCGACGTGACAGTGTACCCAGAGCTCCGGCCGGTAGCCTGCGGCCATGAGCGGGACGCTGACCCGGGTCTATGCCGCCCGGCTGGCCGGCACCGCCGTGTTCGACCCGATGGGGGACCAGGTCGGCAAGGTCCACGATGTCGTCCTGAGCGTTCCGCTGCCGGGGCCGCTGCCCAGCGTCCTCGGGCTGGTGGTGGAGGTACCCGTCCGGCGCCGGATCTTCCTCCCGATCACGCGTGTGACCAGCATCGACGCAGGTCAGGTCATCACCACCGGCGTCGTGAACATGCGCCGCTTCGAGCAGCGTCAGGGCGAGACCCTGGTCTTACGCGAGATGCTCGACCGCCGGGTCGTCGTGCGGGCCACGGGCGAGGAGGTCACGGTCTCCGACATCGGGATCGAGCAGACCCGCGTGCGCGACTGGGTGGTGACGAAGGTCGCAGCGCACGGACGCGGAAAGCGCTTCGGCCGACGGGGCGAGACCCGCATCTACGACTGGGACGACCTGTCCGGGTTCGCCGTACCCGAGGACGTCCAGGGCGCCGCAAACCTGCTCGCGGCCTTCGACAAGATGCGCCCCGCCGACCTCGCCAGCGTGCTCCGGGAGCTGTCCAGCAAACGCCGGCGGGAGGTCGCCCTCGCCCTCGACGACGAACGGCTGGCCGACGTGATGGAGGAGTTGGACGCCTCCGAGGCGCAGGAGCTCATCGGCACCCTCGACGGCGAGCGGGCCGCCGACGTGCTCGAGGCGATGGCACCCGACGACGCCGCTGACCTGCTCTCCGACCTGCCCGCCGACCAGGCCGAGACACTGCTGAAGCTGATGGAGCCGGACGAAGCCGCACCGGTTCGCCAACTGTTGACCTACGAGGACTACTCCGCCGGCGGCATGATGACCAACGAGCCCGTGGTGCTCTCGCCGGACGTCACGGTCGCCGAGGCGCTGGCACATGTCCGGCAGCCGGAGTTGACGCCGTCACTCGCGGCCATGGTCTACGTGTGCCGACCGCCCATGGACACCCCGACCGGGCGCTACCTCGGCATCGCCCACTTCCAGCGTCTGCTCCGGGAGGCACCATCGTCCCTGGTCTCCGGGGTGCTCGACACCGACCTCGACCCGCTGCCACCCGGTGCGACACTCGAACAGGTTGCCGGCGTCTTCGCGACGTACAACCTGGTCGCGTGTCCGGTCGTCGACGAGGACGGCCGGCTGCTCGGCGTCGTCACCGTCGACGACGTTCTGGACCACCTGCTCGGGGAGGAATGGCGGGTCCGGTCAACCAGGGAAGGGGCCGACAGTGGCGCGTAGCAGACTCGACCAACCCCGGGCGCCGGGCGGCCTGCGCCGCCCCACCGTCGACCCGGAGCTGCTCGGCCAGGCCTCCGAGCGCATCGCCAGGTTCCTCGGAACGGGTCGGTTCCTCGGGTACCTGACGGCCTTCATCGCCGTATGGGTGTCGTGGAACGGATTCGGGCCGGCCGCCCTGCGATGGGATCCGTACCCGTTCATCTTCCTGACCCTGCTGCTGTCGGTCCAGGCGTCCTATGCGGCGCCGCTGATCCTGCTCGCACAGAATCGCCAGGACGACCGCGACCGGGTCAACCTCGAGCAGGACCGCGAGGTCGACGCGCGGTCTCGGGCCGACATGGAGTTCCTCGCTCGCGAGGTGGCCTCACTTCGGATCTCCGTCGGAGAGGTGGCCACCCGCGACTTCCTGCGCTCCGAGCTGCGCGACCTCGCCGACGAACTGGCGCGAACCCCGAGCGATCACCGGAAGGGCGACCCGGTGTAACGTGGAGGTACAAGTCCACACGACAGGGGAGCGCTGCAGCGCTGAGAGTGCGGGTCACACCGCAGACCCTCGAACCTGATCCGGGTAATGCCGGCGCAGGGAGTCGACAGTCATCTCGGTCAGCGGCGTGCCCACGGTTGGATCCGTGGCACGCCGTTTCCCGCGGTGACGAGGGCGCCGAAGCCACCCCTCCTGAACACGACAGGAGGCAACCACCGATGACGCACCCCCACGAGCCCGATATCGCCGACCGCGGCCGTCCGACGTCGAACCTGCCCGGCGACCAGGTCCCCACCGCCGCACCCACTACGTGGCGCACCGTCGACATCGTCGTGACTGCCGTCATCGCGGTCGCCTTCGGTGTCGTCTTCTGGGCCTGGAACCACCTGTGGACGGCCACGGGACCGGCGTTCACCGCCTTTCCGCCGGGCCAGGCGTTCATGTACGGCATCTGGCTGGTGCCCGGCGTGCTCGCCGCGCTGGTGATCCGCAAGCCCGGCGCCGCCGTGTTCGCATCCGTGCTGGCCGCCGCCGTCAGCGCGCTGCTCGGGGCGACCTGGGGCGTCCAGGTCGTCTGGTACGGCCTCCTGCAGGGCCTCGCGCCCGAGATGGTGTTCCTGGCGACGCGGTACCGCCGGTTCGGCCTGCCGGTGGCCCTGATCGCGGCCGCCGCCGCCGGTCTCACCGCAGCGTCGCTGGACTGGTTCTACTACTACCGGCCCTGGACGACCGGGTGGCTGGTCACCTACTACGCCGTGCTCACCGCGAGCTCGGTCGTCATCGCCGGATTCGGCTCGTGGGCACTGACCCGCAGCCTGGCCGGCACGGGAGCGCTGGACGCCTTCCCCTCGGGGCGGGAACGGAGACCGGTCTGAGCGGCGCCCGCGTCGACGCACGCGGGTGGGGGTGGGTCCATGCCGGGCGCCGCTCCCACGCGGTGCGCGGCCTCGACCTGACCATCGAGCCGGGCGAGCGCGTGCTGCTGCTGGGAGCGTCGGGCGCGGGAAAGAGCACCCTGCTGACTGCGCTCGCCGGAATCCTGGATCTCGAGCACGCCGGCGACGCCGAGGGCCGGTTGACCGTCGACGGCGTCCACCCACGGGCGACCCGCGACCGGGTCGGGCTGGTGCTCCAGGACCCCGAGACCCAACTGGTCATGGCCCGGGCCGGCGACGACGTCGCGTTCGGGCTGGAGAACCGGGCCGTACCGGGCCCGCAGATCTGGCACCGGGTCGACGCGGCCCTGGACACCGTCGGCTTCCCCTACGGCCGCGACCGACGGACCGACCGGCTCTCCGGCGGGGAACAGCAGCGGCTCGCGCTGGCCGGCGCGTTCGCGCTGTCCCCGCGCCTGCTTCTGCTCGACGAGCCCACGGCGAACCTCGACCCGGTCGGCGCCGGGCTGGTGCGGGAGGCGATCGCCGCGATCCAGCGGACGACGGGCGCGACGACCGTCCTGGTCGAGCACCGCGTGGCCGAGGCGCTCGAGCTCGTCGACCGGGTCGTCGTCCTGACTCCGGGCGAGGGTGTGATCGCCGACGGGGAACCGGCCGAGGTCTTCGCTGCACACGGGGACGCGCTGGCAGCGTCCGGGGTCTGGGTACCGGACCGTCCGCTTCCCACCCGGAAGGCTCGACCGGCGCAGCCGGATGCCTCAGGCGGAGGACGGGAGGACCTGCTCGTCGCGGACCGGGTGGGATACACGCACAAGGGCGGTGACCGGCCGGCGCTGACCGGCGTGTCCGTGCGACTTCGGGCCGGCGAGGCCCTGGCCGTCGTCGGTCCGAACGGTTCGGGCAAGTCGACGCTCGCCACCATGCTCGCCGGCCTGGCCGCCCCCGCGACCGGCACCGTGCGGGCGACGCCCAGGCTGGCCGGTTCCGACTCACCGGTGCCGCCACACCGGTGGCGGGCCCACGTCCTCGCCGCCCGGATCGGCACCGTCTTCCAGGACCCCGAGCACCAATTCCTCACCGGCAGGGTTCGCGACGAGCTGGCGTTCGGGCCGATCCGCCGTGGCGAGAAGGCCGACGCCGTCGGCCGTCGGGTCGACGACCTGCTCGACCGCCTCCGTCTCACGTCATTGGCGGAGGCGAACCCGTTCACCCTCTCCGGCGGTGAGAAACGCCGGCTGTCGGTCGCCACCGCACTCACCCCCGGACCGGCGGTACTGATCCTGGACGAGCCCACCTTCGGACAGGACCGCCGCACCTGGGTCGAGCTCGTGGACCTGCTCGCGGCGCACCGCGACTCGGGCGGCTCGATCTTCGCGGCCACCCACGACGAGGCCGTGGTGGCATCGCTGGCCGACCGCGTGCTGACGCTGGGGCATGACCGCCCGGCGCCGGTACCCGGCCGGGAGGTGGCCGCCTGATGGTGCTCGACCTGCACGCCGGCAGGGGCACCGGTCGGCTCGTCCGGGCCAACCCCGTGGCCAAGGTGCTCGCAGCGTTCGTGCTCGGCCTCGGTGTCGCCCTCAGCGACGACCCGGTCACACCTGCGCTGGTTCTGGGGGCGGTCGTGGTGGCCTTGGCCGCCGGCGGGGTGACGATGCGTGTGCTGCTGATGCGCGGCTGGCCGCTGCTGGTCTCGGCGGCCAGCCTCGGCCTGACGACACTGCTGTTCTCGGACACTGAGCAGCCATGGCTGACCGCCCTCTCCGTGACCGTCCGGGTCCTCGCCATCGCGCTTCCCGGCGTGGTCGTCCTGGTGACGATCGACCCGACCGACCTCGCCGACTCCCTGGTGCAGAACGCACGCGTGCCCGCCCGGTTCGCCTACGCCTCCCTGGCCGCACTGCGGCTCCTGCCGCTGATGGCCGTCGAATGGCGCACGATCGGGTTGGCCCGGCGTGCGCGGGGCGTCGATGCCGGCCGCAACCCCGTGGCACACCTGCGACTGTTCGCCGGGACGGTGTTCACCCTGCTGGTCGGGGCGGTCCGACGGGGAACCCGGTTGGCCGTGGCGATGGACGCCCGCGGCTTCGATGCCGTCGGGCCGCGAACGATTGCCCGGCCGCAGGTGGTGCGGCGCTCCGACGTCGCCCTGGTCCTCGGCGCGTTCGCCGTGCTCGTCGCCGCGGTCCTGGCCAGTTCGGCCCTGGGTACCTTCCGTCCGTTCTGGGCCTGACCGCCTCTGGCTCCCTACCCGCGGTGACGTCCCGGAGTCGTGAAGATCGTCGTGAAGGAAGCAGCACCCCCACGGGCGGGCGAGGTCTTCACGACGATCTTCACGACCGGCCGGTCGTGCGGTTGGCGACCCCCGGGTGCTCAGGCCTCGAGGCGGGCGAGGTAG
>Ga0299914_10000086_pt1 | contig 53151 bp, 59 predicted proteins | sample RVTome_10_FD_201361 | JGI IMG/M metagenome (GOLD analysis project Ga0299914, IMG submission 201361) | Soil microbial communities from uranium-contaminated site in the Upper Colorado River Basin, Wyoming, United States - RVT153D57 (version 2) ... | reverse complement strand
CATCTTTTCATGTTTTTCTACTGCTTGCAGGAAAAAGTCATTTGTTGCCATGTCTTCTAACTCTTCAGCTTCATCAGCGTTCTTCCTAAGCGTCTTGATTATTGTTTCATGATCCTTTAGCAGGTTTGATATCATTGTCTGTGCGTCAGGATTTTGACCAGGGTCTTCGTTGATGCTTGAGTAGCGGGCAAACTCGTCAAGCGTGCCAAGCGACTTGCCGCCAAGCTGCCTTGCCCTTTCTGCTATTTCGTCTACCATTTCATCGAGGGTTTCATACTGCTCTTTGAAGAACTCGTGCAGCTGATGGAAGCGAGGTCCTATAACATTCCAATGATACTTCCTTGTCTTTGTGTAGAGAACATACTCGTCACACAGACGCATATTAAGCGTCTCGACCAGCTTTTTACGAGCATCATCTTTTACTCCAATATCTGTCTTAACGTCTTGCTTCATTATTGCTGCTGTAGATGTCGCACTACCACTACTTTTTGATGCCATAATGATGATAAAGCACACAAAATTATATATGAGATACATAACAATGAGGCAGACAGCTTTATTACATTGAGTGCCTACCACTGCTGCCAAATATGGCAGTGCGTAGGAAAAAAAGCAGAGTGACTGCCCAGGATATCGATACGCTGTTTCGATTGGCCGAGCTCTATAACACGGACTATGATTTCCAGGCTGCTGAGTGGTTCTGGGGTCAGTTCTATGAAAAGACGGTCGAAGAGTTCACAAGTAAATACGCACATGGAAGCAGAGAGTATCAGTTCTTTGAAAGGATCACGTCAAAGTGGGAGCTTGCAGGCTTGCTTGTGGAAAAAGGATTCCTAAACGCTGATCTATTTTTTGACAGATATGGAGCACTTCAGACGGAATGGGATAAATGCAAACCAATAATCTATGGACTTCGGGAAAAGTGGAACGAGCCACGGCACCGCGAGAACTTTGAACTTTTGGCAGAGCTTGGCCGCAAGTGGCAGGAAAAGCACCCACCGAAGGTATAACTTAGGATATCAGAGAGGAATGCCAGCATGGTTGTTGCTGCGCATGATCGCCTAGATAACCTCTATGAGAGGCCTGAATTCTGCGATCGGTCTCCAATAGAATCTAAAGATTCACTTTATAAGTCGAACTCAAAGAATGATATCTTAAGTACATTCCTAATCATCAAGAAGACGTAAGTTGGAAATGGGATAAATAAGATCCTGCGCAGCCCTTACCATGTCACGAATAGAATATCAAATAGACATAAACGCTCCAGTAGAAAGAGTATATGAATACTACACAAACCCAGACAACATCAAAGAAGCTTGGCCTAGAGATATAGTCAAAGAATCAGAATCAACTACAGCCTCTAAAAATGAGCCAGGTTCTGAGATGAAAGTCAAAGGTGAATATATGGGTCGCAAGGCAGAAATGCTCTTAGAGGTAGCAGAGAAGGAACCCAATAGGAAGTTGGTAACTAGACAGACAGAAGGACCTTTTAAGAGGTGGGAGAGCATACAAGAATTTCAAGGCGAAAACAATCATACGCACATACGACACGTAATAGACTATGAACTTGGAACAGCTGCCAAGGCTGGAAACTTTGTCACTGGAAGTCAAGCTGATGACAAAATAAAGCAAGGGTTAGAACAGGCAGCCCAGACAGTCAGGCAGAAGATAGAGTCGCAACAACAGTCAAGGTAAAAAGCAAGGGATCAGTCAATGGCAGCACACAGCGTAGGACATTTTGAAATTCCTGCTGATAAGACAGACGACCTCAAGAACTTTTATTCTTCACTATTTGGCTGGCAGTTTGAAAAGGGTCAGACAAGGGACTATTGGATGATAAAGAATGCAGGAATTAGCGGCGGATTAGCTCCAAAAGAAAATCCTGAGCAGATGCCAACTATGTTTGTGACAGTTGAGTCCATAGAGGATTACATCAGCAAAGCCCGGCAGCTTGGAGCAAAAGTAGTGAAGAATAAACAAGAGATCGACTCTGGGTACTATGCAGTAATGGAAGACCCGCAGAAAAATACGTTTGGGATATGGCAGGACAAATAGACGATGCTTGCCATAGCACCTTTTTCCTCAGGAGCAATAGAGTCTCATAATGTCTTATGTATCTGAAGATAGAAACTACACGGATCCTAACAATTCAGGCATAGACACCATAAGTAGTAGAGTAGGCGACATCACCGGAGAGCCCCCAACCAACGAGGCTATTGACAGAAACAAGGCAGCAAAAATGGCCAACCTGCTCGAAGATCTAGAATTTCCAGCCACAAAGGAGGACATTAAGGATCACATCAATAGAAAATCACCAGCTATGGGAAACCGAATAAACGATATTTTTGAAGTAGTCTGGAATAATTTAAGAGACGACGTAACTTACAATAGTGCCTATGAGGTTGAGAAGGCTGCAGGCTTGGTAGAAAAGGCTGACGAGAAATAATGAGCAGATATATAGAGAGAGATGGAGAGAAGACCTGTAGATTACACTGTTATTGCAATACTCCTTTTTTGCCTTCCAACCGATTCAACTCGTGAGCTAGAAAATCAGCAGAATTACCAGTGTCTTGATTTGAATATAACAGATCAAAAGAATCCATATAGTTATCTATTGATTAAGCAATATGTAACATCATAATAATGCGAGTATGGGATATTGAGGCGAAGATACTATGCAACAACCATTTGTTAGGAGAGCATAGGGAAATCCATGCAATCTGGACGATTTTGACTGAAAATAAGAAGGGATATTCGCATCACCCTGAGACTTTACGTTGGAAAGGCAAGCTATTGGCACTTTACAACAGACATGAAACGGTAGTAGCAGAAATGATCAAACGCGGCTTTAATCATAAGAGCACTCTGAAAAAAGAGTTGGCTTCTGGCTCCGACATGCAATCTCTATTTATTGATCAACCAACTAGGCAGCGAATGATCTTGCTAAATAAGAGATGTAAATGCAAGTTATAAGACTATGAGCTCTTTTTAAAACGTCATCGACGAGCAAACCAACTGCGCAGACAGAATTATGCACAATGATGTTCAATTTATGCATAGACCTTCGCACAAAAATTTGAACTATGCAGTAAAATCTTCGTCATGAAGTTACAATTTATTATCAAGAAAGCCTTGCATAATTATCATATGCAACCGTCAGATATTGAGGACATCCTACCACCGGAGAAAATAGCATTCATCGCCTACAACGTAGGTATTTTTGAATCAGTTCAGAAGTTTGGCAACCTTATTACCAGTAGCAAGATAACTGGTGGGATGGATCCAGTCAAGGTAGCGGAGCTCCTTGAGGAAACGCGTGCATTCTATGACGCAGAGATGATAGCACAACTTATCAATGGGATGCTGGCGCAGAGGGCGAGCATGGATCTTCCTTCTCCCCTGACAATTGGGAGGGTCACAGCAGGCGAAGTAGACTATGTCATCAGGCAGCTAAAGGCAGCAGGCATATCCATTAATAAATAGCACTACAACAACAACAACCACCACCATAACAATAATCGTCGGTATCAACATGAACAGCAACCAATGGGGGCTCAATCAATTCCTTGCTTGCTGTATACGCATGTATTACAATTTTTTAAGCTATTTCTGAAACAGACTCATGTGGTTACTAATAATATTGGTAATTGTCTGACTGATAATTCTTCAGTCGGTTTTCGCTAGAGTAGAAATTCAAAATATTAAGATACTTGCAGAATTGCATTAGTTTATGGGTCTGATAACATGGATAGCAATTGCAGTGATAGCCCTCGTAGTTATCGGACTTGGAGCGGGCGTCTTCTTTTCAGGATTGATAAGGGGTGCTGAAATAATTGGAAATAACCCTGCAGTGCAAAACGTTACTCAAGAGGCCAAAGAATTTCTCAACAATAACATTCAGGGGAGCGGCGACAGCTCCAGTGTCTTGGTAATAACCACTAGTGAGGCAAGATACAGAATCGGTGAGCCGGTGGCAATTACAGTCAAGAACATAGGCGATGAGACACTGATCTTTCCTGATTCGGCAGGGGGTCTAAAGATTCAGAACATGAACACAGGACAGATGTACAACGTTGTTGCGGCCCAAGTAACAACTGAACTGGAACCTGGGGCATCGAGAACGATAACTTGGAATCAAGAGGACGGCAACGGCAACAATGTTCCAACTGGCGATTACACTGCCACGGTGCAGACTATATCTTCATCAGCATCAGCTCAGAGTGTCTCAGCACAGGTTAGCTTCGAAATTACAGAATAAGCACGGCTCCACTGATGACTGTAGTCCACAGACCATCTTTGTGACCCTCTGCTGACTGGGTAAAGTTCTGTGTTCGGTAGATCTTGTTTGATAGCCTCCACTGCTCCTCTTTTTCATTCCATGCAAGGCTTGGATCGTTTGGCAGCCCAAGAATAGTTGCAAGCATTTCCATTGCCATATCCTCGGCATAGTCACCTGCCTTTTGCGCAGTTTCGCCGGTAGCGTGATGCTCTGACAGGTATCCGTGCTGGCTCTCATCCACAGGTCTTGCCAGACCTATTGATGCCGCAATAAGCCTGTTGGGCTCGTTAGTGGCAGACCTTGCCATTATTGTAAATACAATCTGTCCAGGCTGCAAGTATTTTCTCCCTTCCTGGCGGCTGACAATTTTACAACGCGGAGGGAGGATGCTTGATACTGACACCAGATTGAGGTCTGCTATTTCGGCATCTCGCAGGGCGAGCTCAAAGCTTGTCAAATAGTCCTTGTGAATGCCTCTGCCCTTAGTGAAAAAAACCCTCGAGGGGACATTACGCATAGGATTGGCAGTATCGAGATCTTGTTGTTCCATGCACAATGTCTGGCATACAAGTCAAATTAGAATTAATATGATATTATCATTAATATTGCAACTATATAGCACAGCTGGCGGCTAGATCGGAGCGTTGAAGATCAGCGCGATGCCAGTTGGTAAGGAGTTCACGGTAAAAGTAATGGGCATAATCAATACCAGCCCTGAATCCTTCTACAAGGGCTCTGTCAAGCGGGACGAACAGGAAATAGCAGCAACAGCAAGGCAAATGCAAGAGGATGGCGCTCATATGATCGACATTGGTGGCATGTCGACTGCGCCTTATGTGCAAACGCGCATTGTCTCAATCGAAGAAGAAACAAGAAGAGTCACAGAGGCGATCAAGGTTGTCAAGAGTGCCTGCGACTTGCCGATTTCGGCAGACACACCAAGGGCAGCCGTTGCAAAAGAAGCGATAGCAGCCGGTGCAGACACAGTCAACGATGTAACTGGACTAAAATATGATAGCAAGATGGCGGGTATCGCAGCAAAAGCTGGCGTGTCTATGATAATTGGCGCATACAGCAAAGCACCTGCTACTGGCAAATTGGTCAGTACACTCGAGGCATTGAAGAAAAGCATAAGATTGGCAAGTGAGGCGGGTATCAAAGATGTAATGATTGACCCATCAATAGGCTTCTTCCGTCAAGAAGGGAAAAATCCCTTTTTCACTAAAATGACAGACATGCCATGGTATGCACGTGATATTGAAATCCTATCCAACCTGCACAAGATTGCCACGCTCAGGAAGCCGATCTGTGTTTCAGTTTCGAGGAAGTCTTTCATTGGGTACCTGCTGAACCTGAATTCGGCAGAAGATCGCCTGATACCATCAATAGCATGTGAAATGATCGCTGCTCTTAATGGTGCAAATATCATCAGAACACATAACGTTCGTGAAACAGTGCAGGCAGTAACGATGCTGCAATTGTTGAGAACATAGGTTGGCAAACGCTTATAATGCTTCAGAGCTGTTACACCTCAAGGAAATAGTTGGACATTGTACAGGGTCTGACATTTGATGACGTACTTCTCGTTCCTAAACGGTCGCCGATAATTTCCAGATCTCAAACAAACCTGCGCACTAAGCTGTCACGCAACATCACACTCAATATACCAATTATAAGCGCTAACATGGACACCGTCACGGAATCAGGCATGGCAATTGCCTTGGCAAGAGAAGGCGGTATTGGAATTATTCATCGATTTATGACAATAGAGGATCAGGTAGACGAGATCCTGAGGGTCAAGCGCTCAGAGTCAGTCATGATAGAGCAGCCATATACTATCAAACCTGATCTGACAGTGGCAGAAGCAAGAAAGGTTATGGAGGAGTACAGCGTCTCGGGCCTGCTTGTCGAAGAAGGAGGCAAGCTTCTCGGCATAATTACAAGGCGCGACATTACGTTTGAAAATAACAACAAACTCAAGGTGTCAGAACTCATGACAAAGGATGTCATCACTGCCAAGGCAGGCATTACTATAGATCAGGCAAAGGAGATTTTGCACAATAAAAGGATAGAAAAGTTGCCGGTGGTTGATGACAAAAAGCACATCGTCGGGCTTATTACCAGCAAGGACATCTTGAAAATGGAGCAGTATCCGTATGCATCAAAGGACAGGAAAGGCAGATTGCTTGTAGGCGCTGCAGTCGGCGTCAAGGGAGACTATTTAGAGCGTACAGAGGCGCTGCTCGAGGCAAGTGCAGATGTTATTGTAGTCGACATTGCGCACGGCCACAGCGAAAATGCTATCAACACTGTACACATGATCAAAAAGGCGTTTCCTAACTGCGAGCTCATTGCAGGCAATGTCGCTACAGGCGAAGGCAGCCGTGACCTCATCAAGGCCGGTGTAGATGCAGTAAAGGTAGGAGTAGGATCAGGCTCGATATGCATAACAAGAGTCGTGACAGGCTCAGGAGTGCCGCAACTGACCGCAGTAATTGACAGCGTCAAAGTTGCACGCGATTATGAGGTACCCATAATATCTGACGGTGGCATACGCAACTCTGGTGACATTACTAAGGCGTTAGCTGCAGGTGCATCTTCAGTAATGATAGGAAGTCTATTTGGTGGAACAGATGAGAGCCCAGGCAAGAGCCTTGTCAAGAATGGCAAAAAATTCAAGATGTATCGGGGCATGGCGTCATTTTATGCATCACTTGGTAGGAAATACCGCGAAGCGGGACCTCAGGTAGTAGACTCTGATGACCTTAACGATTATGTCCCAGAAGGTGTTGAGGCTATGGTCCCATACAATGGAAGCGTAGTAGAAATCATAAGACAGATGGCAGGCGGCCTGCGGTCGGGGCTCAGCTATTGCGGTGCAAAAACGATTCCGGAGATGCAAATGAATGCCGAGTTCATCAAGATCACATCAGCAGGATATATCGAGAGCCAGTCGCATGACGTCGATCTAATGTAATTGGTGTGGCTGTTGCCCATTGCAGTGCCATAAAGCACTATATATGTAGCACCACATTCTGGCATTTTGTATGCTGGCAAGCAAGGTCTTTTACATAGCCATTGCAGCGGGAATAGTGTTCATTGCCATTGGCATAGCGTCAAGTGTCTATTCCAATGTACCAGTAGATGTCCCACTTGACAATACTATCAGGCCTGGAACAGTGGACGTAATTACTCCAGATATGAACGTAGGTAGCACTGCAAGCATTTCGGTGAGCGGCACTACATTTCATATTGAGATCAGAGATCCGGATGGCCAAGTAATTGAGTCAAGAAGCGGCAATTCCTCCTTCAGTTACGACCTGACTGCACAAAAGGCCGGCGAGCACAGGATAACGATTAACAACACAGGCACTTCAGATCTTACAATTGCAGGTCATGCGCAGACAAAATCAAGCCCGCTGGGTCTGGTCGGCGCGCTTATGCTTGTAATAACTGGCATAATAACGATAGGAATAGGGTTGCGCTTCAGGCGCCACTAGTGAAACTCAGCCTTTTTGTAAGAACCAAGTATCTTGATGTAAGATGTCTTTGGTTTTATTGACAGGAGTGCTTCACACACAGCCTTGTTCTGTAGGTGACCTTCAAAGTCTACATAAAAGTTGTATTCCCAAGGTGTCTCCTTGGTTGGCCGCGATTCTATTTTAGTCAGATTTATTTTGCGTATCGCAAACTCACCCAAGATACCAAAGAGCGCGCCAGGGACATGCCGGACTGAAAATATGATCGAGGTCTTGTGGTGGTGGCCGCTATCAGGCAGATCGCTTTTTCCACTCTTTTTCTTTTTCGGCGAAAGCACAAAGAACCTAGTATAATTGTTCTTCCTGTCCTCTATACCTTCATCAAGTATCTCCATATCATACAATTCCGCCGCTCTCTTGCTTGCTATAGCAGTAGAATCTGCCATCTTGTTCTCCTTTATCATCTTCGCTGCACCGGCTGTGTCATAAGTTGGCATCGGCTTGAGCCCTTTATTTTGAAGATATGCTCTGCATTGCGCAAGCGCTTGTGGATGCGAATACACATACCTGATCATTTTTGCATCTCTGTTTGCAATAAGACAGTGTCTAACGCGTTGGTAGATCTCGCCTACGACATTCATTTTAGTCTGGAGCAACAAGTCATAGATCTCATTGATGCTTCCCTCTATCGAGTTTTCCAATGGTACTACAATATACTCCACTTTGCCATTCTCTGCAGCGTCAAATACATCCTGAAAGGACTTGAGCGGCAGCAGTTTGACGTCGGGGAAATACTGTAGAGTAGCCATTTCGCCATAAGCTCCTCGCTCACCCTGAAAGGCAACCTTTGGTGCCATGCTGTTATTATTGTTATTATTATATTACTACTAGTAATACTACACTCTACTTGCTTGCTTTGTGTATCAGGCGAAATGTTTCCTTGCCATAGTCATGTGTCAGCTTGCGTTCTTCAAATGCACCGCACTCAACGCATTTTATCGTGTTTTCATTGGTGCGCACGGTATCTCCGCCGCACATAAAGCACAGGGCATAGAGCACTCCATACTCTTTTTCTGCAAGCGTAAGGTGCACCGTCGAGTTGAGCAGGCTGACAACTCTACCCCTTACGATGTCGCCTGTGTGAAAGATGGCACGTCTATCACCACCCCTTCTGTCCCTGTCTCCGCGGCTTCCAACCCTTGCTGAGGCAATGGCAGAAAACCCTGCAACAGATCTCTTGTCATTTATGTATAGGATCTTGACAGAGACCATGCTACTAAACAGCATATCGACATACCCGACAATGGTATCGCCCACCTTTGGCAGCATCGGCGAGTTCTTTTGGTCAACCTTGACAATTCTGCGTTTTAGATCATAAACTTTTGTTCCGACAGCTGCTGACCGCACCGTCCCATCGGAAGCAATGTAAGTATTCTTGCCTCCCTCAAATTCCTCGATGGATGCGATGTGCTCACCTGGCAGCATCGGCTTGTTGTCCTCTTTTATCATGATTTCAATGACTGGAGCTTGGAGGAAAGTTATAATTCTTTAGAGGTTTAGATTTTTAGAATTATTTGTACGGGATTATTGCAAAACTTGCATTTGTAATCATCTATGGGCCGAAAGATAACAAAGGTATAAAGAGCGGTATTTCCAAGGTGTTGGTGTGAGCCAGAATAGCCTATCCCTAAAGGTGCTTGAAGCGTATACCAGAGATGTTGGTCGTGGAGTAGCAAGAATCGACTACGACTCAATGGATTCGCTGGGCGCGTCAACGGGAGATGTTATCGAAATCAGAGGCAAGCGCAGGACGGTTGCTAAATGTCTACCGCTTTATCCTTCTGATGAGGGCAAGGGCATTATCAGGGTGGACGGCCTTGTCAGGAACAATGCTGGCATTGCGATAGGCGATACTGTAATTGTCAGGAAGATAAAGGCAGTCCCGGCCGAAAAAGTGATTGTGGCACCTCTTGAGGCTATACCGCCAATAGATGAGCGCTATCTGGCAGATGCTCTTGAAAGCGTGCCGCTAATCAAGGGTGATAACGTGATGGTTCCATACTTTGGCGGCAGGCTGACATTTCAAGTAATTGGTGTCACGCCGGCTGCAGATGCTGTTCTAGTCACACAGAAGACGATATTCCACATCGCAGAAAAGGGTGAGACTCTCAGAGGAGTCCCGCAGGTAACATACGAGGACATCGGTGGTCTAAAAGATGAGATCCAAAAAGTTCGAGAAATGATCGAGCTTCCGCTCAGACACCCGGAGATATTTGAGAAACTAGGCATAGAAGCGCCAAAAGGAGTATTGTTGTATGGCCCTCCTGGCACAGGCAAGACGCTTCTGGCCAAGGCTGTTGCAAACGAAAGCAACGCTCACTTTATCAGCATCTCAGGACCGGAAATCATGAGCAAATTCTACGGAGAATCAGAAGCTAGGCTGAGAGAAATATTCAAAGAAGCAAAGGAAAAGGCGCCATCAATTATATTTATAGACGAGATTGACTCTATTGCTCCAAAACGCGAAGAGGTTACAGGCGAAGTAGAAAGAAGAGTTGTGTCGCAGTTGTTGTCGCTGATGGACGGCCTTGAAGCGAGGGGAAAAGTCATCGTCATTGCAGCCACAAACAGACCAAATGCACTTGATCCTGCTCTGAGAAGACCAGGCAGATTTGACAGAGAAATTGAAATTAAAGTTCCAGATAAGCGCGGCAGGCTAGAGATACTGCAAATACATACACGAAACATGCCACTTGACACTGACGTAGATCAAGACAGGATCGCAGCAGTGACTCATGGATTTGTTGGCGCAGACCTAGAATATCTCTGCAAAGAGGCAGCAATGAAGTGTTTGAGGAGGGTATTACCAGAGCTTAATCTTGAAGACGAAAAGCTATCTCCAGAAGTGCTCAACAAGCTGATAGTCACCATGAGCGACTTTGAACATGCAATCAAGGAAGTGATGCCATCTGCCATGAGGGAGGTATACCTTGAGTCGCCAGATATTCCGTGGTCTGCAATTGGTGGCTTAGAAGAGGTGAAGCGTGAACTTCAGGAGGCAGTTGAGTGGCCGCTGAGATATCCTGATCTCTATGCAAAGCTTGGACACACCATGCCAAAAGGTCTCCTAATGCATGGACCATCTGGAACAGGCAAGACATTACTGGCAAAGGCAGTAGCAACAGAGTCTGAAGCTAACTTTATCAGCGTAAGAGGACCCGAGCTACTGAGTAAGTGGGTCGGCGAGTCAGAGCGCGGCATCAGGGAGATATTTCGAAGAGCAAGGCAGGCAGCTCCATGTGTTGTGTTCTTTGACGAAATAGACTCGATTGCGCCAACAAGGGGTATGGGAGGCGACAGTATGGTGACAGAACGAGTTGTGTCGCAACTCCTGACAGAGCTTGACGGCATACAGGCGCTTTCAGGCGTCGTAGTGATCGCTGCAACCAACAGAGCAGATATGATTGACCCGGCGCTCTTGCGTCCCGGCAGGTTCGACAAGATAGTGTTCGTCCCGATGCCGGACAAATTAGCAAGACAAAGAATACTAGAGATACATGCAAAAGACAAACCAATTGGACCAGATGTGGACTTTGCTAAGATCGCTGAGATGACGGAAGGTTTTAGCGGAGCAGACACAAGTGCGGTAGCAAATACAGCAGTCTCACTCGTGCTACACGAATATCTAGCAAAGTACCCGACACCGGAAGAAGCAGCCAAACACGCGTCAGAAGCACATGTATTGTTACGCCATTTTGAAGAAGCTGTAAGGAAGATTAAGACACAGAGAGAAGGCAAGCCGACAGAAAAGGCAGTCCCGTATTACCGTTAAGCCAGCTGACTTCTTCTTCTTCTTCCTTTACTTTTTTGTTGTCCATTTCTGAAAATTTATTTCCAACATATACACAGAGAAGAACTCTTTTTTGCTAGGGGGCAAATGTTTTTAAGTTATTGGTTTTATGATACACCTAACTAAAAGAAATTGGTTGAAAATTCTCAAATCCAACTCGTAGAAAAACCAACAGCAGTTAACCTAAATCGCTTTGTTAAGCCCGTTGACATCAACAAACTAGTCGCACAGTATGGCACTCCACTTTATCTGATTGACGAAGATACACTTCATGCAAAAGCAAAAGAGCTATGCAAAGCATATTCAAAGTTCAAGGGTCAGATCAAAGTAGCGTACTCGATCAAGGCCAACTTTACACCTGCAGTAGTCAAAACGTTCATGAAGGATGGCATGGCATTTGACCTGACTTCGCTTGGCGAGCTCTATTTCATCAAGCAGTGCAAGGCAGATCCGGAGAATATAATCTATACAAGTGTCACAGAAGAACTGGAAGAATACATTGAAGTGCTTCAAAGCGGCGTTAGAAGGATTGTCGTCAGTTCTTTCAATGGGATGACAAACTTAGCCAAGGCTGCAAGCAAGGTAGGAGGAGGAGCAGTACCACTGACAATGATACGTGTGAATCCAGAAGTGGGCGTCAAGGCCGAAGTTCGCGCTTCATATAGAAACAGCAAGTTTGGAGTACCATTCAACGGCGGAACCATAGATAGCGCCGCTAAGATGGTCAAGCATTTGATGGGAAGCGACCTCTTGAAGTTTGAAGGCTTTCATTTTCACCTAGGATCCCAAATCACTGACTTTTCATGCTATACTCATGCGCTGGACAAAATGGATGCATTCATAACCAAGATGAAGAAGGAAAACCCTGCCTTCCAGGTCAATACATTTGACATTGGTGGCGGAACGCCAATATTCTACAATGACCCTGTGCCAACGCCAGCACAGATGGCTGAAAACCATATTAGTAAGCTGAATCAGCTAGCGGAGACGCATGGTATATTTACTCTCATGATCGAAAGCGGCCGCTTCCTAGTAGCGGAATCGTCAATCCTTGTTTCAAGGATAGTGAATACCAAAGAATATAATGAGCACAAGATAGTGATTGTGGACGCAGGCTACCATATCCTACTTGATGCTGCATTACTAAAGCAAGAGTACCCACAAGAAGTAGTACCAGTAGTACCAGACAGCAAAGGTAAGACGACTGCACTTGCTACTGTAAAGAATATTCATCTAGCAGGAAGACTCTGCGATACATACGACGTCTTCCCGCTTTCGAAAGTGTCTAACCTAAGCGAGTCGGAAGTTGGACGGTATGTATCGTTCTACAACGTAGGCGCATACTCTGTAGTATTCAATATGCCATTCCACTGTCAGACTAAACCTCCCATAGTAATGAAGGATAGCGACGGCAAGTTCAGGCTAGTAAGGAAGGGGACGACGTACGATCAGTTGTTCCGCGAAGAAGGCGGAGAGCTAGAGTAATAGTTTCCACTGCCTCAAATATTTTTGCTGGCGGGAACATTTTTAAATCAACAATTGCAGTGAGTGCAAGTGAGCGCTACCAAGAAAAAGATTCGCGCACATGTATTTATCAGAGGCAAGGTGCAGGGAGTTTATTTCAGGCAAAATACAAAACAAGTAGCGACTAAACATAGAGTCACTGGCTGGGTATGCAACTTGTTGGATGGTCGTGTAGAAGCAGTCTTTGAAGGTGACAAGATCGATGTCAACGAAGTAATAGAGTGGTGCCACATCGGTCCACCAAACTCCAGAGTGGATGACGTTGATGTGAGATTTGATAAGTATACGGGCGAGTTTGCCAGCTTTACTATCAACGATAATTAATTACTGAATTTTCTGGTATGCTTCAGCTATCCGCTTCTTTGTATGCTCTGCGTCCTCGATAGTCATGACCATGAGAGATACAGGTGGCGTACCTCTGCCATACCTTATCGATAATACCAAAGAGTCGCCACCAGTTGTTGGCTCTATGTCAAGAAATGTTCTGAAGTTCAGGGTCTTGGAATACACTATTCTGTGAGGCCTTACCTCTTCTATCACATTGCTGCCAAGAGATATCACAAATTTTCGTAAGTCGACCATTATTGGTCTAACTGGCTCTTTTAACTTTTCCAAGTGGCTTTCAAATGTAATGCGGCCAGGGCTAGTACCAAACATCGTATAATGATTGCAATGTCATCTCTTTTATATGATTATTATTATATCCTGATCTTGATACCATTTCTCTTGAGGTATTTCTTTACCTTGTCGACTGTTGACTTTTCGTAGTGGAATATCGATGCGGCCAGCGCGGCGTCAACATCTGCCTTTCCAAACACATCGAGCATGTGGCGTGCCTTTCCGCAACCGCCAGAGGCAATTACAGGCACAGGTACTGATTCGCATATAGACTTTGTCAGCTCTATGTCATAGCCATTCTCAGTACCGTCAGCATCAATGCTTGTCAGCAATATTTCGCCGGCCCCGAGCTGCTCGACTTCCTTCGCCCACTTGATAGCATCAAGCCCTGTTCCTTCCTTGCCGCCATAGATCCTGACTTCAAACCAAAATTTCCTTCTATCCTTATCCTTGAATATCGTCTTGTCTTTTTCAATATGGTAATTTCTCTTTGCATCTATTGCTACTACAATGCACTGCTTGCCAAAGATCGACATCAGATCCGTTATCAATTCAGGGTTCTTGACTGCGGCAGTGTTGATCGAGACCTTGTCTGCACCAGAAAGCAAGATATCGCGTGCATCTTCAAGCTTCTTGATGCCACCGCCAACTGTGAACGGTATGTCGATGACTCCTGCCACCTTTCTCACGATGCTTGCTATTGTGTCCCTTCCTTGCTGTGACGCTGTGATGTCAAGGAACACTAACTCGTCAGCCCCTTGCTCGCGATATTTTTTGGCAAGCTTGACTGGGTCACCGGCGTCCTTGACCTCTGCAAAATGCACTCCTTTTACGACCCTGCCGTTGTCGACGTCAAGACAAGGGATTATTCTTTTTGCAAGTGTCATTATGCTACCGCCTTTACCTTTTCGATGCTCACTTTGCCGTCGTACATTGCTTTTCCAATTATGACAGAGCTACAGCCGGCGCTTCTGATCCTTATCACATCTTCTATACTTGAGATCCCACCGCTTGCAATTATTCTTGCAGATACAGCTGCATCTGCCAACGTTTTGGTATCAGGACCTTGCAATGTCCCATCGCGATCGATGCTTGTCAGCAAAAATTCATCAACACCTATTGCAAGAAACTGCGATATTGCGTCTGCAACTCTTGTTCCGGTAGACTCTTTCCAGCCTTTCACCATAACCATACCGTCTATCTGATCTACTGAAATTACTACTCTGCTTGCATTCTTCTTGACAAGCTTTCTTATGACCTCCGGTTCTCTATAGGCCATAGTGCCAATCACAACCCTTGATGCCATTGATAGCACCTCTTCAGCTTTTTCTAATGATCTAATGCCGCCTGCAATCTGCAGGGGGATCCTGACTGCCTCTGATATTTTTGCGATTAGCTCAGAATTACTGCCAGTCGAAAACGCTGCATCTAGGTCAACTACATGCAGCATGTCGGCACCGACATTCTCCCACTTTTTTGCAGTTTCAACAGGATCATTGCTATATTCTACCTTGTTAGCAGGATTCCCCTTGACAAGCCTGACTACGCTTCCACCCATGATATCAACTGCGGCTATGACTCTCATTTCACTTCTTTTTTGCAGATTTCGATAAAGTTCTTTATCATAACTGCACCAACATCGCCCGACTTTTCTGGATGGAACTGGACACCGATCAGATTATCCTTTTCAATGATCGCTGGGATGCTGACACCATAATCAGAAGTCGCCACTACTAACTTACGATCCTTGGGTACAGCCCTGTAAGAATGCACAAAATATATCCACGACTGATCCTTGACTCCCTTTAGCAGTTTGCTCTCGCCTTTTATTTGGAGGTTGTTCCATCCCATGTGAGGAATCTTGACCTTGCCCTTTGGGAGCATTACGACCTCACCGTCCAATATATTCAATCCTTCCAGTCGGCCTTCCTCGCTCTTGTTAAAGAGTATCTCCATGCCAAGGCAGATTCCCAACAACGGCATGCAATTGTCAATGGCTTTATCAAGATAGCTTGCACTATCCTCTATTGATCTGATTGCAGGATCAAAGTTGCCGACACCGGGAAGTACCAGCCCGTCAAATTTTGGCGGTTCTTTTAGATCATAGATTATGTCAACACTTTCTGCTCCATTGCGCTCAAGCGCAGACTTGAGGCTGAAGATGTTGCCTGCACCATAGTCAAAAATCGCTATTTTTGTCATTGCATAACCCCCTTAGCACTTGGCACACCCTTCCTTTTGCTGTCGATGTTAGTGGCCATCCTAAGTGCCACTGCAAACGCCTTGAGCGCGGCTTCAATCTTATGATGATCGTTTTCACCAGAATAAACTACCATATGAGTGCACGCATTTAGGTTCTGCACCAACGATCTTGCAAAGTGCTCAAGGTCTTCTCTTGGTATTCCTTCAATGCTATCGCGAATAAGTTTCAGCTGCACGTTGTAGTATTGTCGCTTGACTAAGTCGATCGACACGTACGCCAGCGCTTCGTCCATCGGGATAAGTGCATAGCCAAATCGTGTGATCCTTGTCCTATCACCCAGCGCTTTGTCTATACTCTGCGCCAATGCAATAGCAACATCTTCTGCCAAGTGGTGTACGATGCCATCGTTTGATTCTCCATTGAGGCTGATGTCGATCATCGCATGCTTGCCAATTGACATGATCAGGTGGTCGATGAAGGAAAGACGCGTATTGATGTGAGTCTTACCAGTGCCGTCGAGATTAACATTAACATTTACCGCTGTCTCCTTTGTGACCCTTTCAATCCTCGCCTTTCTTTCGGCAGAAGCCAAGTATATTTTATAAATTACAGACGTACTTTATTTATTATGTTCGGTAGTTGGTTGACGCTCCTTATAATTGCCTCAACGCGCTCCTGTTTGAATTTGTCTATCGCTTTGTCTGGCTCAGAGCTGTTGCCATAAATGCCTACAAATGCAATTTTTGCGCCTGTCTCTTTCTCAGCGCGCCTTGCCATAAGCAGGTCTTCTGCAGAATCACCCACATAGACTGCAGTTCTTGCACCCAACACTTTCATCGTATGCTTGACTGCATAAGGGTTTGGTTTGGCATACTCGCGCTTTTTGTCCTCTAAAAAGATGCAGGCGTCAGAGTTGAAATATTTTATTATGGGTTGGAGTGAATATTCTGCAGCGAGCCTGCTTCTGCCAGAGACTATTGCAAGATTGCCTTTGAACATTTTGTGGAGCTTTTTCATCGTTTTGACACTTACTGCGAGCCTATCGTTCTTTATCAGCGGCCTGCCAGTCGTCCAATATTTGGGCTCCAAGTGATCCTGCTTTCTGAACAGGTCCGGCCCATAAAATATCTCATCAAATACCTGTGCAAGCATGCTATCTTCGACTGGTGCTGGGTAGTTCAGCATTTTTTTCCACTTTTCAATGTCATAGATAGCAAGGAACTTTTCCACCGAGATATAACCGCTCTCGTCAGAATTCTCTGCTACCTTGGCAAGAAACTTCTTCCCCTGTGAGATGTTCTTTGGAGGGTTGGCAAGGATTGCAAGGGTTATAGCATAACTAGTGTCCATGTCGTTGTTAAAGCCACCACTCTGTCTGAACTTTAAAATGATCTGATCGGTGACTAGAGTTCGAAAAGAACTGCCAGTGATAAATTTGAGCATGTATCCCACAGTCTCTTTGATGGCTGCATTGTAGGATTTGCGAATGTCAACCAACACGCCGTCGATGTCAAAGAGTATACAATCATACATCAAATTATCTGTTCTATGCATTTAAGATACTTGTCATTCATTTCCCGGGTACCTATCGTGATTCTCATGCAGCCTTTGTGGTTAGAGATATTGCCCAGCAGCTTTACTACGATTCTATTGCTGTGGAGAGTTTTTGAAATTGCTTGGTAGTTCTTGCCAGCCTCAATAAAGATAAAATTAGCATCTGATCTGAAAATCTTGATGCCATCAATTTTTGACAATCTAGTAAACACCCTCTCCCTTTCGCTCCTCACAGATTTGATCGTCTGCTTGACCTGATCCGCATTTGCAAGGACGCCTGATGCAATTGCAAGTGAAAGTGTGCTTATAGGGTAGGGCGATTGGATGATAGATCTGAATATCTTCACAAATTTTCTATTTGATACTATGTAGCCAACTCTTGCGCCGGCAAGCCCAAACGCCTTTGATAGCGTGCGAAGCACAATTACATTATTACGCTTTATTGCGTCGCATGACAGCGAGTAATCTGCAAAGTCCACGTATGCCTCGTCGATCAAGACAAGTCTGTCCTCAAGCGAATCGACTACTTCGATCATTTCCTGTCTATCAAGCTGGTTGCCAGTAGGATTGTTTGGTGAGCAGAGGTAAATCAGATCTGACCTCTTTGCAGTCTTCAAAAAAGCCTTTTTGTCAAGGGTAAAGTCGGACTCTAGCGGAACTTGATATACCTTTATACCATGAAGCTTGCACCGATCAATGAAATACGAGAATGTGGGAGAAAACACTGTTGCACGTCTACCTCCAAGCGTTGATAGCAACAGCTCAATTATCTGGTCAGACCCGCTGCCGACAGCTACACACTTTACGCTGACACCGGCGTACTTAGCGAGCCGAGCATAGAGCTCATCCATCTGATCAAGAGGATATTCTCTTAGATCTACCTGCTTTGCAGATTCAGCTGCTACGCCAGCGACAAAATCCCTATCAAGCGCGAAATTTTCATTTGAGTCTAGCTTAATTGCGCCTTTCACTTTTTCGGGTTTTGTATAGTGGTCCAGCCAAGCAATCCGCTTGATGTTATAGTTGAGCCAGCTATTCTTTTTTTTCATTCATCCTCGCCTTCACCGCTTCATAGTGATTCAACAGTCCCTCTGCAGATGTAATTTCCCTAATGGATCTATCCACCTTTGCCAATCCTGACTTGTTTACTTTCACCTTGTTTACTATTTTGACAAAGTCAAGCACTGACAGTGATGCGCGGGACTTGCCAAACCCAAGGGTAGGAAGCACGTGATTTGAACCAAGGCTGTAGTCGCTTGCAGATGATGGGGCATACGGTCCAATCAGCACAAGTCCAGCTGAATCAATCTTCTTGGCAATAGCGTCAGCGTATTTACACATTATTTCTAAGTGCTCCGGTGCAAATTCGTTTACAAATTCAATGCAAGAGCTTTCATTTCTACAAATGACAATAAAGCCATTGTTTTCTAGGCTCTTTTTTACAATATCTGACCGTGTAATGTTTTTAACTATAGACTCTACTTGCTTCTGCACTTCTGATGCCAACTTGTCAGAGGTAGTCACAAGGCCGCAGACAGTGTCAGTGCTGTGCTCAGCCTGCGAGATCAGATCTACAGCAATAAGCTGTGAATCAGCAGTTGCATCGGCATATATCAGCAGCTCCGTCGGGCCGGCCACCATGTCTGTTGACACCGTGGCGGAAGCGATTAGCTTTGCAGCAGTAACAAACATCCCGCCAGGACCCACTATCTTGTTGACGGGCTTAATAGACTGTGTACCATAGGCAAGGGCAGCTATTCCCTGCGCGCCGCCTACCTTGTAGAATTCGTCGACTCTGCAAATGTCTGCAGCTACCAACGTTAAGGGATCAATGGTGCCGTCCTTTCTTGGAGGAGATAGGGCCACAACCCTTTTTAGACCAGCGACCTTTGCAGGTACTGCACACATGACGACGGTGCTCGGATATCGTGCCTTGCCACCTGGAATATAGCACCCAACGCTTGTAACCGGCTTGACCATGCGATCTATCCTGACTCCCTCAGATGACACTGCAATTCCTTTTAGCCGCTTAAGGATTGCCAGCTCGCTCTTGATAAGCCTCTGTTTCATCAGCTTGACTGCCATAATCTGATCCTTTGTGACCTGCGCATATGCTTGCTTCATCTCTTGTTCGCTAACTCGTAGCGAATCAAGCCTTGCGCCGTCAAACTTTGATGTGTAATTGAGAACTGCGGGATCGCCATGCTCTGAGACATCCCACATTATTGCCTTTGCGTCTTCCAAGAGCGAGTCTTGGATTATGGTTGCCTTGCGAAGCTGCGCAGCTACGCTAGCTGGGTCGGCGACGTGAATTATCTTCATCAGGAATATCCGTCCAAGTTTATTTCGTCAAGTGGCAGTATTTGCTTTGGCTCTAATACAACTAAGCCCTGCGCCAGCTTTCTCAGCTTTGGCACTATCATGATAAACTCAGTTTTGTCGATTACAGTGTTGACGCCGTACCAGCCTTCCTCAGAAAGCGGGCTGACAGTGGGTCTTTTAAGGGCAGGCAGTTCCTTTAACAGTCTTTCCAACTTCTCCTTCCGGACATTGACAAATATGTGGAGCTTTTTCCGTCCCTCTACGACACCCCTTAGGAGCGCTATCATATCGGCTATTTTTTCGCGCTTGGCCGGATCCTTGAGTGACTTTCTATTTGCCATCAGCACTGCAGTAGATTCGGCTACAGTATCTATTATTTTGAGTTTGTTCTGAGCAAGTGTGGTGCCAGTCTCTGTGATATCGAAAATTGCGTCTACATCTTCTGGTGGCTTGGCTTCTGTAGCACCAAACGAGAGAAATATCTCGACTTTCTTGTTTTCACCTATCCTCATCCATGGCGTAATTATCATAGGGTCGACACTGCCATAGTACTGATTGTACACGGCGTTTGCCTTGATATGAGCAGAAGTCGTGGTGAGGTACTCTGAGGATATTCTCAATGACTTGTTATTCTTGGCAAAGTCGGCTATCAGGTCGCTTAGGTTATTGAATGGAAAGCTGGTGGGGACTGCGATCACCTGTTTGACGCGTCCAATCTCAAGGTCTAGCAGCACTTCAACATCTGCCTTTGCCTCGAGTATCCAGTCTCTGCCGGTGATGCCTACATCATAAAAGCCTTCCTGAACGTATGTGGGGATCTCTTGCGGCCTCAGGACCTTGACATCAATATCAGGGTCACCCAATTTCACTCGGTAAGTGCGCCCCCGGCCGCTCACATGTTGCCATGCCTGCTCTAGTAGATTGAACGTGACCTCCTCAATGCTCCCTTTTGGGATGGCAAATTTTACGGTAGGCATTATATGATGTGACAGTTTCAGAAAGGCGCTTTTACTGGATATATATCTACTTGCTGAATTTCCTTGCATGCAGCCTCATGTGCCCAGCTTGAATACCTTCTGAGGATAGCGCTCTTAGTGCAGCCAGATTCTGCGCAAGACCGGTAGCGGCTATCACCATTGCTAGCTCCTTTGCACTCCTGACACCCAAAATTTGAAGTGCAAACTTGGCAGTAGGATGGGATTTGACTACACCTCCAACCACGCCTACTGCCAATGGTAACTCGATTCCACCAGCCAAGTCGCCTTCCTTTGTCCTGCGCCAGCTAGTCAGCGACCGATAGGTTCCATCCCTTGCGGCGTAGGCATGCGCGCCAGCTTCAATTGCCCGAAAGTCCTGGCCTGTGGCAAGTGCAACTGCATCAATACCATTCATGACGCCCTTGTTGTGAGTAACTGCACGGTAAGCGTCAGAATAAGCAAGCGCATAAGCATAGAGTATCCGCTTGACAATTTGGCTGCCGCCAAGCTGTTCCTTGTCAAAGGTGGCCCTGCATCTGACCATCCTTCTGGTAGTATAATTGGACAATATCTTTAACACAACTTCGCCATCAGTAATTTCAGCCACCTGCGGCGCTATTGCTTCGCACATAGTGTTTATCGCATTTGCACCCATGGCGTCCTTGGTGTCGATGACCAGCTCTACCAGTAGCATATTGCCCATATTGTTTGGGCTTTTGTCGCGCAACTGTCTCACCTGCAAGTCAACTGCAGTCACAGACCTGCTATTTGAATTGGCCGTGGCAAGTAGCTGCTTTTTGTTTCTCAATATCTTAGTCATTGCATGCTTGACGTTGCCAAGCCCGACAACTTGCACCTGACCTATCATGAGAGAATCATCAGCCTCAGCAATAAATCCACCCTTGACCTTGGCTATTTTTGCAGCGTTGCTAACTGCAGCAATAACGGATGGCTCTTCTATAGCCATTGGGACCACACATTCTCTGCCGTTTATGATAAAATTAGTGGCGATACCCATTGGGATAGACATAATGCCAATAGCATTTTCTATCATCCTGTTTGCGTCTTCAAATGGAAGTGGTCTGAGCATTGCTTCAATGCCACCATCAGTTATTTGAGTAACCTTTCTTATGTAGTCAAGGCGCTCTTCTCTGCTCATTTCATAGAGTTTTTTCTCTGCAGCCATTACTGTCATGCTACTGCGTGCTGATGATCCTTAAAATCTTGTCATCATCTTGCGTGGGCACAGCTCTTCCATCTCTATTATTTGTAGTGACGTAAAGCGACCCATCAGGAGCTTCAACGACATCGCGTATTCTTCCAAAGCCGGTCAGGATGTTGCCTTCAGCATCAGATTCCAAATCGATCAGACGAATGTGTTGAGCCTTCAGAGTGGCAAGCAATATGTCATTCTGGTAGCCCAGGCTATTTGAAGCAGCAAATGTCATTCCTGCCGGAGCTATTGCAGGGTTGAAGCATACAATCGGCTTTTCAAACTTCTCGGCATTGCAATCTTCGATGGGCCAGCCGTAGTTAGTGCCCGGGTTAATGAGATTGATCTCATCATTGCCCTCAAGCCCGTGCTCACTTGCGTATAGATCCCCTGTCAGTGGGTGCCATGCCAAGCCCTGAATGTTGCGGTGTCCGTAAGAATATACAGGCGAACCTTCAAAAGGGTTGTCTTCCGGGATGCTGCCGTCAGAGTTGAGTCGCAGGATCTTGCCTGCAAGTGATCCTGCATCTTGGGCAAGCTCGGGCTGCCGTGCGTCACCGGTGGCGACATATAACTTGCCATCGGGTCCAAACTTGATCCTGCCGCCATCATTTCTATCGGCAGCCGGGATATTGTCGATGATGACTTTTGATTCGACTATCTTGTTGTCATTTTCTGTAAGCATTAGAACTTGATTCAAAACAGCAGAATCATTGGAGTAGGTATGGTAAACATAAAGTAGATGGTTCTCAGTAAAGTTGGGATGGAGTGCCAATCCTAATAGCCCTGATTCGCTGTTCTGCATGACATTGATGTAGGCTACAGGGTCTGAAAGAAGACTGCCATTCTTGTCTATAGCCATTATCCTGCCGGTCCTTTCTGTGAAAAATAGCCTGCCATCCTCGGCGATGTCAATGGCCCAAGGCACGTCAAGGTTCTCGGCAAGCACCTGAACGCCAGAGCGAGTATTGTTGCCGTCGCTTTGTCCCGGCTCAGGTATTGGAAGCGTAGTTTGCGATGGTGTGAAAAAGGTGGTCGCGACTGCAGCCACCGTTACAGCGGCTATTGCCACTATTGTCAGCCGCTGCGCCTTATTCATGGTCATAGTTAAAAGCGGAGGAGAAGCATTATAACCTATTCTGCTAGCAAGATGTGTAAGGTTTAAAATAACAAGCACCGAGATGTTCTATTGAATGAAAGTATCAGAAATATTGGTGACTGACGTCGTTACTCTCAGTTCTGAGGACACGGTTGCAAAAGCATTAAACCTTATGGCGGACAGATCAATTAACCAGATACCCATAGTGGATGAAAACGGCAAATACCTCGGTATGATATTTGCTAAGCAGATCATCAATTCTACTGCGCAGCCTTCTTCAAAATTAAAAAGCTACATTGTCAGCACGTCGACATTGAGTAGAGATCACGATATTGAAAGGGCTGCCCAGCTTGTAATTGGGAGTGGAAACCGCGCCATGCCAGTGGTAGAAAATGGCAAGCTAGTCGGCATTGTCAGCGAAACTGACCTTGTCTCGACGGCAGACTTTGGGCATGCTATTGTCGACGAGGTCATGTCTGGCGCGATAGTGATAGAAGAGATTACCTCGCTTGCTGATGCAATCTCTAAAATGAGAAGGTACAACATCTCACGGCTTCCAATGATAAATACAAAAGGTATCCTACGCGGGACACTGAGTATACTGGACATAGCTAAGATAATTGCGACTCCACGTGAGCGTACGAGCAAGTCTGCAGCAATCTCTGGGGGAACTGCAGGTATCAAAGATTTTAAAGTAAAGGATATCGCTAGAAGGGCCGTTTCAGTCGAACGGGGCACCAAGCTCAATGTCATAATAGACCACTTCAGGCAGAATGAAGAGACAGTTGTGGTTGGGGATGGAAGGCCAATGGGCATAGTCACCCCAAAGGATATGCTCGAGCTTATCTTGCCCAAAAAGAGCAGCGAGCCTATCATCCACATGGCACACTTTGAAGACGGGCAGGACAGAATAGAAATTCAAGAACAGCTTGCACGCTTTTTGGAAAAGATTCAGGGCAAGCTTGAAGACGTGATATCTATAGTCGTGTATGCAGACAAGCACAAGACGCGCAAGTATTCACTTAGGACACGGGTTATCACGTCAAAGGGTGTGATAGATGCAAAGGCGGTGGGCTATGATCCACTCAGTGCGTCAAAGGAGCTCATAGCACGGCTTGAGCGCAGGATCAAGTCTGAGCATAGCCAGAGAGTAAAGGACCGACAGCACCGCAATTCCCCAAGAAAAATGCAATAATAATAATAATAATAATATACATAATGGCGCGGATGAGGAGATTCGAACTCCTGATCGCCCGAGGGCGAATCGGCTTACCGGCGCTTGTCATCTCAAGGCCGACGCATTATTATGTTCACCTATAAAGAAGACCACTCTGCCACATCCGCGCTACCAGTTTCTTTTAAGTTCCTACTATTATACGTTAATTATACGGTAAAATCGCTTTTTTCTACTACATATGATTCTCTACCGATATGGGATAATCGGTCCGGCCAGAACCTTGTTTGCAACAGAATTAGTTTAATTAGCAACGTGTTGTAAACTCTTCCCTATTGAAGAACACAACTACCAAAGTCCATGCTCTTAAATAAAACGAAAAAAGACCTGAAGATCTTTGTGGCCAAATAGCCCCTGACCTAAACCTTGCAATAAACGTAAGCAGGAGGCCTGCAGTCGGCTATCATAGGATAGCTCAAGTCACATCTAACATGACAGAGACAAAGTATGAGTCTTGTTTGCAGCTATATGGTGTACTTTGTAAATTAGGATGATCCTAAAGAAGATGTTCATAAAATGCAATAATGGCTATAACTCTTTCTTCTTCATGATGAAAAAGTATAATAGGAATATTTACAACAGAAACCTATTTCACCTGACCTGCGGCCAATTTTTATACCTGAAACACAAAGAAAACATCTGTGCAGGAAAAGAAAGGCGGACAAAAATTGAAGTCAATTTCTGTGCTTGTACCGTTTGAGAGGGTTCAGGCTAGCCTTTCTGAAATTGGGTTTTTGCTAGACGATACTGTTACGATTGTTACTGACGGTAAGTTCTGGACTAAGATGCTGTACATCAGAGACAACGAGACGATCAGCGTTTCAGAAGAGATTGGAGACGCCTACCCAAAGGATCCGATAATTACTATATGTGGCTCCAAGATGACAATATCAAAGGTAGTCAAGGGCATTGGCGGATAAAATTGCCACTTTACGAATGTAACGAGCACCAGTTTGTGGAGAACATACGACGTCTTTTAGAATCAAAGGAAAAGTTCCTTGTGAACCGCAAAATCATGTTGCATGATGATGCTAAGTACGGCCCAGCCACCATGCCGGACCACGAGTTCAAACGGTATGAAATGATATGCACAAGGAAATCTGTCAACTCGACTGTTTACGCTAAAGTACCCTTTATTGATACCTTCCACCACAACAGAATGTACTACGAGGGAGAGAACCTCCACTCTGCCAGCGCGCTGCTGTTTCCAAGGATGTCAGTTCCTTACTACAGAGTCGAATACTCGGTCAATGTATGGGGCGGGACTTATTTTTTCGCATTTGATGCATTATTCAACCCCGAAGTAGTGATTGAGAAGAGGAAGGGTATGAGGTTTGGAAAAGAGGGCACTCTGATCCACGTGTTGAGATATAACTCTCCAGAAGAGCGCGTGCTAGCGATCAACTTACCAAAAGAAGTGATGGTGTTTGATGTCAAGCACATGGTGCGGGTAATAGATCACTCTTCAAACTTTTAGCATCCATTCAAAAAAGGCATGAAGCGAGCTTTTGAACGGCAGGGACTGCATGTTCTTAACGTTAAATCCAAGCAAGAGCATTCTTCCTTCAAGTTTGTTTTCTAATGCGGACGGCAGTTGCTCCGCTTTAAGAGGCTGAAAGAGTTCAAAAAAGAAGTCCTGCCTGTAGTATGCGACATGCTGGGCAAAGCAGTCAGATAATATTATTGGGTCGCCGGCAACCTGCCTGTCTACATCTGGCTGCCTACCACCGCTATCAACAACTATTTGAAGCGACCTCTTTGTGTAGTTCTCACGCGTAAATCGTGCATCCATTTTTTGGGGCATGGTGATATAGACCCGGATATCCCTTGCCACTTGCTCGACAGCCCTTTTTGCCAAGTCGCTTGCCGCATTGAGCTCAGATTCTCCAATGACTTCATAGTCTTTGCCAAATAGATAGAATACGGCCAAGAGCTCGTCCTTTCCGAGGAATGGAAAGTCCATCTTGGCAGCCATGAACTGCTTTATCCTGACTGAAATGTCAGGAGGTAGGAATATACCCATATAGGAATCGGCAATGACGGGCAACTCTACTTTCTAGTAAAGAATATGGAGCTCAGAGATAAAAGAAGGAAGGAAGGAAGGAAGAAAAGGCGCGCGCCTAATGCGCATGTGGTGGAGGTGCACTACCTTTAGACAACGCTTCATTGAATGTGCCAGCGGCCTTTTCATGAAACTCTAGATTTGCCTGGTCGACCTTGATCGCCTGTGGCGGGCACACTGACACGCAAGCCATGCACCAGATGCAATCATGCTCTCTGATTGGATCTGCCTTGTCTGTATAGTCTTTGCGTTCTTCTTTGACCCCGCTGCCTGTACCTGCGCTTGTAGCATTTGCCACCTCAACTGCAGGAACATCATTCTCTGTTCTGTACCACTGAAATACCTGCACTGGACAGGCTTCAATACAGGCGCCGTCAGCAACACAAGAGTCCCAGTCGACAGCTACCATTGTCCCATGAACGCCTAGAGGAACTATTTCTTCTCCTCTTGTTTGATATGCAGATTTGACCTCTTCGTTTTCTAAAGCCTCTTTGGCTGTCCCAGGCCCCCATACAAAATGAAAATGCTCTCCGTCTGCGTGCTGGTGCTTGCCAATTGGCTGATGGTTTTTTGGAAAGTCTGGATCTATTGGCATTTCTTTCTCGAATTTAATCAAATTCGATATTATATAAACTGTTTGCAGACGGCCTGATAGAGTAGGGGTTACAAAGGTTCTTTCTCAAACAGCACGTTTAGCTTGTGATTCAAAAGCTTCGCCTTGGCAAGCTTCATCCCTGCAGTCGCAACGGGCAAAGGAACAACATTGGCGATCTGTCCTGTCACAGTCTTGACGGTTATGGTAAGCTGGTCGCCATAACGCTCTATGCTAAAGTCATCTTTCTCGGTAAAGGGTACCTGCACAGTCATGTTGATCGCAGTTCCCTCCTTTACAAACATGTATGGTTCGCCGTGATAGAATATCTTGGACGGGTCATCAGTGCCAAAGAGCATGTCACCGTGTGCTCGCAACATATCGAGGCCACGAAGCTCAGTGCCATAGAGCTGTGCCTCTCTTACAGGCAAGGGATAGAAATTGGCCTTTGCTTCTTCCACTTTTGACCTCTGGAAGCTTGCCCATTTAGCATAATATTCATCTGATGAGCCGGCCATTATTTTGTTTATTACTGCCATATCTACATTAATGCCGTATAGGCTTGTCGACATGAGTACACGCTTGGCATTTTCGATACTGAATGTGTCTGGATTTGCAACTAATCTAACAGACGTCCTATCGTTGTTATTAATAATATTGGAAAGTGCATCGAGCCTATCGAGCAGCTCCATTTCACTCTGTATGACATCCTTGGTTGGTGTCGGGAACCTGGCAAGCGGTTGGAAGATCTTGGCAAACCCACTAAAGAGGCCTGCAAGCCCTGTCAGCTTGCGACCTATGCTGCCGACAAGCTTAGGAAAATACAGATAACGCAGTGCTTCGCCGGAGGCTGGCATATCAAGCACCACTGCATCAAATGTTCTTGCACGGTCGACTTCCTCCACCTTCAATAGCGAAAATAATGGGGTCATACCGGGCAACATAGCAATCTCATAGGCAAGCGTCTCATCTATCCCCTTGGAAGAAAATAGGGCTGCGGTATAGGAGAGGATAGTATTGTATTGTCGGCTCATTTCAGTGACAGGGTCTATTTGCAATGCAGTCAAGTTCGGCAGCACCTGCTTTGGATCGTGGCCGACATCGGGCATCATGAAAGCATCGCTCAGCGTATGCGCCGGATCTGCGGAAATCACAAGCGTCTTATAGTTACGCTCGGCCATCTTGATTGCAGTTGCGCAGGAAGTTACGGTCTTGCCAGTGCCACCCTTGCCAGTGTAGATTATTAGCCTCAACAAAATAAAAAATGAATACAAGCCAATAAAAGACTTTAGAATATCTAATTCAGGGATGCTCGTGTTTAGATCCTATCTTATACCAAAGGTGTTGGTTAATCACTCTAGAAAAGCAATTAACCATTTGAATCAATTGACTTTTAATAGAATATTATAAATAGAAGGATAAATGGAAGCAGTAATAAAATGCCATTTGTTAATGTCGACGAAGGCGTATCTATTTACATTGAAGACATAGGCAGTGAAAGTGGGGCAAAAGATGTTCTCAAACCTGTCTTATTTATTCATGGATGGCCATTGAGTCACGAGATGTTTGAATACCAATTCATGGCATTGCATAAGAGCGGCTACCGCTGCATCAGAATTGATCTTAGAGGCTTTGGACGCTCAGATAAGCCTTGGACCAGCTACAACTATGATGTATTTGCTGATGATATAAAGCAAGTGATTTCCGCGCTCAACTTGCAGGGAGTAACTCTAGTAGGATTTTCAATGGGAGGTGCAATAGTGATGCATTATATAGCAAAGTTCTTTTCAGAACTGGTTTCAAAAGTAGTATTGATGGCGGCAGCAGCGCCTTCTTTTACCAAGAGAGAGAATTATCCGTATGGACTTGAAAAATCAGCTTGCGACGATCTCATCATACAATCAAACCATGACAGGCCAAAGATGGTCTCCGACTTTGCCAAGATGTTCTTTAAGAGTGAGAATTCTCAAAGCAGAGAGATGTTAAAGTGGCTATTCTCAATAAATATGGAAGTGTCTCCATTTGCAACCGTAAAGTGCCTAGAAGAATTACGGGATGCAGATCTTAGAAATGATATGCAGGTGGTGAATCAAAGAAGCCTGCCAGTAGCAATATTTCATGGCACACATGACAAGATATGTCCATTTGACTTTGCAAAAGTGATGAACCAGGGAATCAAAGGCTCTAGACTGATCGAATTTAATGAAAGTGGTCATGGTCTGAACATTGAAGAGAAAGACAAGACAAATGAAGAACTAATGAAGTTTATTGGATAGCAGAATGTCATAGCTGAGATACCGAAGTAATATGATACACGTCTGTAAATTAGCCAAAAACATTTGCACGTGTATATAATTTAATTTCTCGTCAAACTCTTGTGTCAATAGAGTATAACTGCGATAGTACAACAAAGATAAACCTCATATTGCGAATTTTCGAATGGCATCTTATAGTGATATAAGAATAATATTGCAATGTTCTTTATTTAGAATCCTAAAGGAGGGTACAAATCAGATAAAAAAGAAAAACATTAGCTGACATACGCCCGCTCTGCGTGTTGCGTAATGTCTAGTCCAATGTCTTCTTCCTCCTCTCTTACCTTGAGCCCTATTGTGGCGTCTATTATCTTCATGATGATGATTGTGCCGCCAAATCCTAGAGCTGCTGCTACTGCAACGCCTAATGCCTGTATTGCTAACTGCATGGGGTTTCCATACAGCAACCCATCTGGGCCAGCAGGATTGATAAGAGTGCTTGCGATAAGACCTACCGCTAGTGCGCCCACTATGCCGGTTACGCCGTGGACAGAGCTGACGTCAAGGGCATCATCAATCTTCAAGTGCTCCTTCAGCAACAGTATTGCATAGTAGGAAGCAAACCCTAGCACAATGCCAAGCAGGAATGAGTTCTGGGCGCTAATAAAACCGGCAGCAGGTGTTACACCTGCAAGCCCCGAAATCGCGCCGTTGATTGCGGCTGTACTCGATGGCTTGCCCGCCCGCTTCCACGAAAGCGCTATCCAAACGAGGGCGGAAGTGGCTGCGGCAATATGCGTCACAAGCAGAGTGTTTGCAGCAAGCGATCCTGAAGCAAGGGCACTGCCAGCGTTAAACCCATACCAGCCGATCCAGAGTAGTGTCGCTCCAATGACTGCAAGCGGTATATTGTGAGGCACCATGATATCGGGGCCGAAATTCTTCCTGCGTCCAAGCACTAGCGCAGCTGCAAGGGAGGCAAGACCTGCACTTGTATGAATCACGATACCGCCGGCAAAGTCGAATACGCCCAGCTCTGCAAGCCATCCTCTTCCCCATACCCAGTGTGCAATAGGATAGTAAATGAAAATGCTCCATGCCACGATGAAGGCTACAAATGCATTCCACTTGACCCTTTCTGCAAAAGCACCTGTGATGAGAAGCGGTGTAATTACTGCAAACATCATCTGGAAGGTGGCAAACGTCACGCCTGGAATTGTCGGTGAATAATCGAGAGATTCATTGAAGGGGACATTGTTATAAAACAACCAATCAAGGCCACCGATAAAGCCACCCTGTGATGGAGAGAAAACAAGGGTGAATCCAAGAACGAACCAGAGCGTGGACAGAATGGCAAGTCCGGAGAAAGTCTGCATTATTACGGACAGCGAGTTTTTCCCTCGGATGAGGCCAGCTTCAAAAAATCCGAGTGCCGGTGTCATCATCATGACAAGGCCGGTGGAGATCAACATCCAGGCAGTATCTCCAGTGTCTATCGCCATTTCCGCCTTCTAGTTGGTCGATCTATAATATAAAAAGGCATCGGCAACCAGGATATTATTAATCTGATCTGTAAAATTTATGACATGTTTTGCTTCTCAACTGTAGATTTTAGACTATTTGCTATATGATCTACATCGGCTTCTGAGACGTGAGGATGTACGGGCAGCGACAGCACGTGGTCGACACACCATTCTGTCGACGGCAGCTTTGTTTCCGACGCGATGTGTGCATAGAATGGCATCTTGTGCACTGGCGGGCTGTAATAGACAGTTGCGCCCACATTATTTTGCACAAGATCATTCTTTATCTTATCCCTCTCGTCCCGAAAGGCTACGGTATAGAGATACCAATTAAACTTCTTGTCGGCAGTCTCCTGAGGAATCTTTACTTCATATTTCTTTGAAGACGCGAACAACAGCTTGCTCAAAAGCTCCGCGTTACGTCTCCTGATGTCTAGCATCTTGTCCAACTTTTGCATCTGCACCTTAGCAACAGCCGCGCTCAACTCGGGCAGTCTAAGGTTCAGACCAAGCATCCTTGTGTCATAGCCTTCGACCATGCCGTGATTCCTTATCATCTTGAGCTTGTCGGCAAGCTCGTCGCTGTCCGTTGCAACTGCTCCGCCTTCACCCGCTGTCAGCACTTTACTTGCGTACATACTGAAGCAGCCCAGCGTGCCAAACGTGCCAGTCTGCTTCTTTTTGTAACTCGATCCTAAAGACTGGCAAGCATCCTCTATAACATCAAGCGAATGCTTCTCTGCAAGCTCGCCTATTTCGTCAATGTCGGATGGATGGCCGTAGAGGTGCACAGGTATTACTATCTTGGACTTTTTGGTGATCTTGGTTTTCAGGTCAGAAACATCCATAGTGTAGTCATCCTTTTTGATGTCCACAAACGTTGGTCTACCGCCTGCTGCGACGACGGCGTTGGCAGTTGCTACAAACGTAAATGATGGGAGTAGTACTTCATCGCCCTGTTTTATGCCAGCGGCAAGTAGCGCAGCATAGAGTGCAGCGGTGCCAGAATTGACGGACACTACATGTCTGATCTTCAGGTAGCTTCTCATCAGAGACTCAAAGTCACGCACTCGTTTGCCGCCGTCACGGGCAGCTGTCGTGAGCGCGTTTTCTTCAAGCACACTTGTTACCTCACGCTTTTCTTCATCGCCTATCCAAGGCTTGTTAATTGGAATCATATTTGACGACACTGTATGGTGAGTCAATATCTTATCAGATGGCATTTTTGCTTATAATGAGTCTCATTATAAAAATGAAGGTTATAATGTGGTTAAAAAAGTATTAGAACTGCAACTATCGACATAGAAGGCAATTCACATCATATATATAGATACGTCAATCTTGCATCGATTGCTGTCTTGGATTTGGACTGTTAAAGAAGTCAGAAGCGGTAGGTAGGTTGGCTGCGGAAAGTGCTAGTGAGAAAACTCCTAACTGTTCAAAACCCTACAGCATGAATTATGAAAATTTTTATTCGCTTCTACAGCCCCTTCTCCTTGCAGGTATTATTTTTGCAGACTTTATTATTATTTGAAGGATATCACGTATATGTACTGTTTCACAATACTGAGAGCATAGTTATGCGATCTGAATAATAATAGGCAGCGCAATCTCAAGGTCATGGCACAGAGACTTAAGCTCGTCTGCAAGCCGAATAATTATATGGATGTAAGGAACAGGAACCTGCTTTTTCAATGTGATAATCTTGAATGCATCAATTATTTGCTAAGGCATGGCTTTGAGAACAAGATAGATCTCGTTTATATTGATCCGCCCTTTCTCAGCGGCGAACGTTATTTACATCGAGTTAAAAACAATAGCAACTTGGCCTTTGAAGATGTATTGAAAGAAAGCGAGTATCTTGATATGATGCAAGAGCGCTTGAGCAAGATCCGCAGGCTGATCTCACCTTCTGGATCTATTTTCATTCACTTAGATTGGCATGCCATCCATTACATCAAGGTGATGATGGATCAAATCTTTGGCTCTGAAAATTTCAGAAATGAAATAATAGTAAAGCGCGGCCGTAGAAAGAACCTGCAATATCAATTTAATTCAATAGATAGAATGCACGCTGCCCACGACACTATACTGTGGTATTCCAAGTTGGCGGATACCAAATTCCGGCCACCACTTACAGAGTATCAATCAAAGGCAAAGTGGATGGGTTTTTGGAGCAATGTAGACAGGCCTACAATGCGCTATAAGATCTTTGGTTCCAAGCCTGCAAGGGGACAATGGAAGTGGGCAAAAGAGAGGGCGCTAAAAGCAATCGGAAATTATCAGCTATATGAGAACAAATTCTCTCACATTGTGCTTGAAGAATACTGGCAAGCTACCAGCAAAAAACTAGAGTTTGTCAGAAAGCTCTCACACAGGAAATACCCAGAGTATTGGATCCCTCCAAAGACACACAGGATAATCGATAATGTCTGGCTCGATATTGAAGCATACAACTATTCTACTGGTTACGGCACTGAAAAGCACACCGAACTTCTGGAACGCATAATCAGCCAGTTTTCAAAACCTGATGATCTTGTTGCCGACTTTTTCTGCGGCTCGGGCACTACACTAACGGTTGCAGAAAAGCTTAACCACCACTGGATCGGATGTGATTCGTCGCTGGCAGCAATAGCAGTTACGAAAAAGAGACTGGCAGGTAATTTTATTACAGTCGATATACATTAATTAAACAGAAGTACAACCGATCTATCTGTGAAAGCGCAGTCTGCTAGCGACTATGAAGTCATGCTCAAGAGGCTGCAGGACAAAGTGGGCAATACTGCCAAGAAGGCAAGGTCAAGGCTCGAGATTCCGACTCCCGAGATAATCTGGGTCGGTAAGAACACTATTTTCCGCAACTTCATGGACTTTCCGAAAGCACTACGAAGGGATCCGGAAAAATTCCTGTTATATCTTAACAAAGAGCTTGCCTCTGCTGGCTACATAGCTGGCGAGCGTGTGATATTTTTAGGCCGTAAGACACTCTCTTCATTTCAGGCGCTCATCGACCGCTACATCAAGGACTATGTTCAGTGCCCAGTATGTGGGAGCCCCGACACACATACCGAAAAGATCAAGCCAAGGGTCGCATTTTTGATCTGCGAGGCCTGTGGCGCCAAGTCATCAATAAAGGGCAACTATGCCTAGTTCTAGGTCTGACCTATCGACAGGAAGTCGTAGTTGTAAAGAGGTTTTTTATCCAAGCCCGAACAACAACAAGAACAATAACAGACATGTCATTTTGGTATGACGGCTTAATCTGTGCATTTATCTCATGAAAAAAACTCAACTACCTTTTTCCTGGATACATAGTTCCTGCTTGCGGCATGCTTGTCGATGATCGAGTAACTTATAATAACTTCATCGCAAATGTTGCATATTATTTCCATGCATCTTAGAATTGTGATCCTATCAGGTATTGCAAGACCAAACTAGTTTAGTGACTATTATTCTTGAAATAAGGTAATTTTTATCCTGAAGAGACGTTCCTTATGAAATACCTAATAAGCAAAAATCTATCAAGATCAAAGTTCGGCAAACTCTTTGTTTTTTATGCTTTTCTCAACAATAGAGGATAAAGATACTTGGCAGCAGTTACTTTTTCCTGTCATGCAAGTTAGCTTTATCAAGCTACCTTGACAGGTTCTCATTAAGCATAAGGGCCAACAGTGCAGCCCTTAGCTCCTTTCCATAAGATGCCTGCTTAAAATATATTGCATTTTTTGTATGATCAACTGAGTGTGAAATTTCGTCAACCCTTGGCAAGGGGTGCATGACTGCAATGTCCGACTTGGACTTTGCCAGAGTATTTTCATCTATTGTATAAGTCCCCTTGACCTTTTCATACTCTTGCACATCAGGGAAGCGCTCACGCTGTATCCTTGTAACGTAAATGACGTCGGTCTCTGGCAAGACTTCGTCAAGCTTGCTATGCTCCTTTATCTTGAGCTTGTCTTGTATATCATACAGGGATTCTTTCCTTATCCGCAGTGTAGGCGGCGACACAAGATGTACCTCCACCTTATAATTGGCAAGGCCATAGAGCAGTGAATATACAGTTCTTCCATATTTTAGATCGCCTACTATAGCCACTGACAGGCCATCGATCTTACCCTTCTCCTTCAATATTGTATATAAGTCAAGCAGGGCTTGCGTTGGATGCTCTTCGCTTCCACTCCCAGCGTTTATGATAGGGTTTTGCGATAGCTCGGCTGCAAACCTACTAGAGCCATCTAGAGGGTGACGGAGTAGGATAACATCTGAATATAGATCGATAACTCTTATTGTATCAGCAAGGCTCTCGCCTTTTTCTACAGAAGACGACTTTAGATCAGAGATGCCGATCGAGCTTCCCCCAAGCGACGCCATGGCGGCTTCAAAGCTCATTCTCGTCCTTGTGGAAGGCTCATAGAAGAGGTAGCCAAGAGTCATTCCCTTGCCAAGTTCACCTCGCTGGCTATGCTTGAGCCGGCTTATGCTATCGGTGGCGTCGAACACAAACTCCAATTCGTCCTTGGCAAAATCCTTTATCGAAACAATGTCTCTGTCGTAAAAGGGATTAGACATAGCCACTACTACCACTACCTTACCACAATCAGGCTATAATAAACACTATGACCTTGAACTTTCTTGAATTTTTTATAATCAAGGATTGCTGTCTTTTCTTGACTTATCCATCCAGCACTTTATCATAAGTACAGGTGTTCGCGCTTTTGGTAAGCTTTTCACACCAATCTTTGATTTCTGTGAACAGTGTATATTATATTATATAATATGATATTCCAGCTGCTCTTCTTGACAGATGGCAGTCAGGGATTAAGATCACTGGCTTATTACTAGAATATAAAAAACTAGAATAACGAAGGTTTGTTTGTAGTGACACATTATCGATTGAGGATAGTTAACGGATTACGTAGACAAGTCTGGATGATCAATTACCATAGGGCATTTAAAAAAATTCGTGATGAAAAAAAACCAAAAGCTTGGAAGCTATTTTTGATAAGATGATCTCAGGGTTTCATCAGAGAAAACTGATCAATCGCTAGCGCTAGGTTCATATCCTTTATTTTCCGAGTTTTCTATATACATATTGGCGATATATCGCTATACAGCATACAAGAGCCCCAATATCGGCATATTTGTCAATGCAAATGACAGCATCATCTTAGTACCGTACGGTTTTGCCGAGACAAAGACAGAAAAGCTTGCCGACTACCTGCAGGTAAGCGAAATATATGCGTCCATAGCAGGCACCAGGCTCCTTGGCCCTATGGCGGTAATGAACAATAATGGTATGCTGCTGCCACCAATAGCGTCTGATGAGGAAATCCAGATGCTGAAGCAATCAAGTCACCTCAATGTTGAGCGGGTGAAAAGCAAGTTCACTGCTATAGGCAACCTAATTGCAGCAAACGATAATGGCGCAGTAGTATCACCGCTCTTTAAGGGAGAGACCGACAGTCAGGTGCAGGATGTACTCGGTGTCCCAACCCACTCTATGACTGTAGGAGGCTTTGTTCAAACAGGATCAATGATCGTGTCCACTAATGCCGGTGCAGGCGTCCACCCTAAGGCCACAGAGGACGAGGTAAATGAAATTTCAGAAATATTGCAAGTACCGGCTGAGCCGGTAACAGTTAATGGCGGCGTACCCTTTCTGTCATCAGGCATCGTAGCAAACATGAAGTCAGTCGTTGTAGGCAACCTTACAAGTGGGCCTGAGCTAATCATGTTGAGCAGGATCTTCAAAGCATGATCGTTGAAATCCTCTGCATAGGCACTGAGCTTCTATCAGGCATCACACTCAACACCAACGCATACTGGCTTTGCAGCGAGATTACAAATGTTGGAGGTGTTGTGAGAAGAGTGACAGTCGTACACGATGATCTTAATGAAATTTCGTCTGCAGCAAGAGAAGCGCTTGCAAGGAAGCCCAATATCTTAATAACGACAGGGGGTCTTGGGGCAACCTATGACGATATAACTCTCGAAGCCCTGGCGACAGCGTTTGGCAAAAAAGTTGTGCTAGATAGTAGAGCCGTCGAAATGCTCAAGAAAAGCTATGCAAGACACAAGCTTCACTATGAGCTGACTGAGTCGCGGCTAAAGATGGCCACTATACCGGAGGGTTCCACGCCAATCCAGAATCCTATAGGGAGTGCACCTGCAATCATGGAGCAGGCCGGTGGTATATCGATCTTTTGTCTACCGGGAGTACCGTCGGAGATGAAAGCAATATTTGAAGAGCACATCCTGCCACGGATAAAGAAGAGCATAGGTAAGTTTGTTGCAGAGGAGCTCAACTATAATGCAAGAGGCCTAACAGAGGCCATGATCGCTCCAGTGTTGATAGAAATAGTCAAATCTCATCCCAAGAACATGATTTATCTCAAGACGCATCCACGCAGCTACTACAGGAAAAAGACGCCGCAGATAAAGATACAGCTGATATCACGCGGCGACAACGAAAAAGAAGTGAAAAATAGGCTTGCTGCGATATCAAAAGTTATTGAAAAAGAAGTTGTAAAACGAGGCGGCATAATATGCTGATATTTTTGATTGTAGGAGCAGCAGGTGGAGCCACTAGCGGGTTCTATCTTGCATACAACTACCATCCACTACTACTAAATGGTGCGATACATGGCGGAATTTTTGTTTTACCGCTTGTCGCTATGTATTTTGTCAAGAAGTTGAATGTGCGTAGCAGTGGCTTGTATCTGGCTGGCGCATTACCTGTGCATCTTGCAATACATTTTACAATAATAGGCGACCTTGCTCAGTTGATTGGGGTGAGCCACCTCTTGCTGAATTTTCTGTCCCTGCCGTGAACTACTGCATCGAACAGCAACCTTAGTTGTTTTGTCCTCTTGCCCGTCAGGCCGTCACCTATCGTTCGATTATCAATCTCAGCTACGGGTTTGATCTCTGCGGCTGTGCCAGTCAGGAACACCTCAGTAGCAGTGTAGAGCTCGTCTCGTGAAATGTTGCGCACTTCATATTTGATGCCATTTTCTTTGGCAATTGCCAATATGCTGCTTCTTGTTACACCTTCGAGTGCGCCAGAAGTAGTAGGAGGAGTGGCAAGAATGTTGTCTTTTACTACGAATATGTTCTCGGCGCTTGCCTCGACTACTGCCCCATCTGAATTTAGCATTATCGCCTCATCAAAGCCAGCCTTGATAGCTTCTACCCTTGCAAGCACAGAATTGGCATAGTTGGCAGTTGCCTTGGCGCGCATCGGCATGGCCCTGTTGTCGATCCTTATCCACGACGATACCATCATGCGCATACCCTTGTCTGCTCCATCGCTCCTTTTCAGATACTCATCCCACTTCCAGGCTGCAATAGCGACAGATACTTTGTTTGGCAGAGGATTGACTCCCATTTTGCCATAGCCATAGTATGCAATTGGCCGGATGTAACACTCTTCCATGTCATTTGCCTTGACAGTTTCAATCGCCGCTCTTTCCAGCTGCTGCTTGGTGTACCCAAGATCCATAAAGTAAATCCTTGCACTGTCCATCAGTCGCTGTATGTGATCACTTAATCGGAATATTGCGCTGCCGTTCACCGTCTTGTAGCAGCGGACACCTTCAAAGACACCTGTTGCATAGTGCAGCCCATGCGTTAATACATGAATCTTAGCATTATCCCAATCGACAAGCGATCCATCGAGCCATATTTTCCCTTGTGTCATTTCAACTCATGGATCTTCGTCCTTGTAGAATGTATCGCTCTGACTGCATCTGCAACATTCGTCCCCTTGTCCTCGACCACTATTAGGATCCTTGAAGTTTCCTCCTGTGCGTCAAGGTTGAGGATGTTGAGGTCATGTTCACTTACTGTACTGCTGGCAGTCGATGCGATCTTGGGGACGCGCCACATCTCATCACCAATGAGCGTAACTACTCCTCTACCATAGACTATCTCAGTCTGAGGGCAGTAGGCGCGGATGTACCTCTCATGCCTTCTGATATAGTCAGCGTCAAGGAACAGCAGACGAGTCATTTCAGTATCATCGATCAGATAGGGTGACAATTTCACAAAATCGTGATACTGCCTGTCAAGTTGGAGCGATGCCACAAGATGTGAGGATGCCGTACTCTCCATCCTCACTATAGCGCAGTTTCTCTTGCCAGTTACTATTTTTATCGGATTGGCATGCTCTAAAACTGGCGGCTTCTTCTTAATCAGGGTGACATTGCCATTTGGCTTGATCATCTCTGTGATAGCAATAGGAATGTCAAGGTTGTTGTCGTCTATCTCTTTTATCGCAATTGGGTCGAGGATTTTCATACCAAACATGCCTGCAAGCTTGGCCTCATTGTACGATAGATGTTGTATGTATTCTAACTCTTCCTTCACGATCCTCGGATCTGCACTTAAGACTGCGCTATCCTTTTCAAAGTCGATCTTGACGTCGTAATGGTCATGGAGTAGAATTGCAATATCAACAGCAGTCCTATCTGAGCCTCCACGCTCGTATGTCGTCTCGAGTCCATCCACAGTCTTGCCGATAAAGCCGCCCATAGACACGACATCGCTGTGATCTACGAGGTCGATAAGATGGTCGGCATGGTGTTTTGACTCTTGTACCATAAAGTTGGCGGCTTCAAAGTTGTCATCAGTGATTATCGGCCATTTTTCGATTAACACATGTGATGACTTGAGACCTATGCTCTGCATCACATAGTCCATCAAGTATGACATTGTCACTTCACCGCTGTATGCAAGCGTTCTTGATCTTATTACATCAACAAAGCGCCTATTCTCCGCCGCCTGCTTGAGCGAAATTATCACCTGTCTGTAGAATTTATCAAGAGTATCAAGAAATTCATGGCTGCGATGGCTGTCCAAGTACTTGGAGGATATTCTCTCGTAGAGCTCTCTTAGCACTTCAATCTCTACAGGAGTAGAAGAAGCATAGCTTCTGCCCACACTAATCGCCAGATCAGTCATAGAGATGATTTTGCCATTATATTCAATCAGAGGTGCCGAGAAAACAGTGACTACCTTAGATTCTTGGTGCAGCTGTTTTATCCTATCAACGATCTGGGGGATCATAGCTCCCTCTAGCCCAAGAGCGCTACCGCCAAACTTTGCAACTGTTATAGGAGTCATTTGCTCAGAGATCTCTTGGGCTAGTTGCAAGTAATTCCCTATATTAAAGATAGGAAATAGGAGATAGATATGTCATGTTATTTATGGTGAGCATCAAAAAGAAGATGTTTCAATTTTTTGGTATAACTATAACCTTAGAAAAAATGAGAAAAAAGTTAAAAAATCTCTTCGTCTTTTCTGGTGCCCCCCAAGCCAGTCTTTATGCTTTCCGCACATTCAAGGCATGCACTGCTCGAGAATGGGAAATCCTTTGTGCACTTTTTGCATACAGGTCTCTTGCATTCAGAACATTCCATTGAGGCTGTCCTTGTGCTGCAAAGATAACAGAGTGTCATGATACAATAATAATAATATCATTGGTGCCGTAAAAGGTTTTTTAGAGTATAATCCCGCTTCCTTACCAATAGGCGATTTTTCCAAATAAGCGCTCATAATTTTTGAGTATTATATGTATATATATTTAGGGAGATGGTTGATGTTTCTCATTCAAAACATAGCAGAAGTCAATTTGACCTCGATATTGCCAGTGCAACCTATTTTTTTACTGCAAGAATAATTGAGTAAGTAGTAAAAGCAAAAGCGTAAGAGGAAGAAAGGCAAAAAAATAACTGCAAAAGCAGAATGTGATCTTCTTTCATAGTCTTTATAAAATTATTATTATCGCTTCCGATATCGTTAAATCTGCTTGCCCAGATATCTCCATTAATAAAATGAAGAATGTAGGGCAGGCACCAGACGGGCACATCTTTGCCTGCACTAGTAAGAGTGAGCGAGAATGCTTTGACCGGATGCTCTTTGCAAGAAATCATGTTTATGGTGAAAATGTTTTGAAAATAAAAAGAGGTGACCTTCTTTTTCTGCTCAACCTGGACACAGACACGCTCTACGGCACTTTCCTAGCAAGCTCGGATGGTGCAAAAGACATTGTGCCTGAAGCTTGGGAAGGCAGATACCCGTACCAAGTGAGGATATCCCGCAATGGCAAGGTACACTCTCTCGTAGGTGCAAAAAAAATCCTCACTAGCAAGGGAATCAGCTGGCATGGCATGCTTGAGTGGGAGATGGCACAATCGCTTTCTCAATACCTCAAGAACCCCAATGTGAGCTTGAAGATCGCCAAAAAGAATGCAGATGACAACAATCCACGGCTTGAAACGACTACACTATGGGACTATCCGCGGCAGAATTATGGCAAGACTCAAAAGGGAAGCAACAAATACGCCGGTGTGACGCCAGCGTTTGTGATATACAACATGATCAAGCGGTACACAGAACGGGGCGATCTTGTGCTTGACCCGATGGCAGGGAGTGGTACTACCATCGATGTATGCAATGAGGAGGGGCGCAGATGTATAGCATACGACATTTCGCCTACTAGGCCGGATATAACTCAGAATGATGCTCGCAAGATACCGCTTGCAGATGCAAGCGCCGAGATGATATTCATTGATTCACCGTATGGCGACAACATTAACTACAATGACCATCCTGGCAACATCGGCCACATTTCTGCAGAGACTGATCAGTTCTATAAAGAGCTTGATAAGGTGATGACCGAGTGTTATCGCGTGCTCAAACCCGGCAAGGTGCTGGGCTGGCTAATAGGTGATCAGTGGGTGAAGAAAAAATTCACACCCGTTGGCTTTCGTGTCTACGAATGCCTTTGCAAATATTTTGACACAGTGGACATTGTATGTGTAGCAAGGAGGAGCCAAGCATCCAACACGGCAATATGGCACAGCCGCGCGCTCCGCTTCAACTTTTATCTTCGCGGCTTTAAGTATCTCTTTATAATGAGGAAGTCGTCTGCTAGTGAGTTGTCTGCAAAAAGAAAGGTAAGATGGATGCATTACTCCAGAACCTAGAATTTTTCTGCCAGTATGCCTCAGCATACTCGTGCATCTCTTCTCTGTGCATCTCTTGTTAAAGACAGCAGCAGCAATTGCACTGCATGTTTAGTCAATCTGTACTCAGCCTGTATGAGCAGCGGGTGTAGGTACACGTGATCGTTTCTGGTGTAATACAGGCTTATAGCATGTGCTTACTCAAATCCTAGCTCTAGTTCCTACACTTGCTCAGACCTAACGCTCAGGATTAGCAGAAAAAATTTGCACACATGGCCTAGAATTATGCTTGCCAGGCCGAATACAAAACTCGTCGCAGATTAGGTGTATTTAGAAGAAGCAGTTGATCGACATCAAAGCATATCATGTCGTCAATCTAAAATTATTGGCCTGCCATTACTGCGAGAAGAGTGGCGATTACAGCCACTGCTCCGAGGCTGACGCCAACTACAACCCACCGCATCCAGCCAGGCATATATGGATCCTTCAATGCCTGTCAGATATTATTATTATTGTTATTGTCTCCTGCGCGTGGCGCTGTGCGCTTTTCTGTCACTTCATCTATCGTCTCCTTCAGGGCAATCTCCGCAATGTCGCTTGCATACCCGGCTGTCCTTCTAATGTATTCTAGAGATAGCTTGACGTTACCGGGGTCAGGCACCTGTCCTTTTTTATGGCAGTCAGGACGCCGTCTTCGATCGCCTGAATATTTTCTGGTATCATAACTGTCTTATCTGCAAGTTGAAAGTCGCGTCGGAGTAGTGCTTCGACAGAGCCTCTCAGCACCGTCAGAGCAAATGCCTCATTTTTAGCAACTACGTGGTAACTTTGACAATCTGAGGGAGTCTTTAATCCTATTTTGCAGAACACTCTTATTATTTTTGTATGGCTATTACAAGGTTGCGCAAGACATAGAAAGTGGATCTATAAGCCTCTTCGCCGGCCTTCAGATTCATTCCTTCAATCCATCTCTTTGGCAGCGATAGAATGTATGTTGACCTGCCTGTAAATTGCACCTTGCGAACTTTACTATGATCAGATCCTGTTCTTACTGTTGCTGACTGATGAAGTCATAAAAAGGGCATTGGGAGAATAGACTATATATTATCACATACTGCAGAGTATCCTCTACATACATATTTAGCGCCTTGGGCTCGACGTGCCCGTAACGATATAATGCACAGAATCACCGATATAACAGGCGTGATCTGAAATGCGCTCAAGATATCTAAGTATTAGCAGAGCAGAGATGTAGCAGCGGGGGTCAAAAGATCTTTTATCAGTTTTTTCGTATGGTGTGATGGCTTCTCTCAAATACTTCCGGTAAAGCGCATCAACTGTATCATCCATCTGATACAACTTTTCTGCTGCATTTTTGTCTTTTGATTGCAGTGCCTGAACACTTGTGTGTATCATTTCCCTAACAGTGCAAGACATTTCTAGAACTGCACTCTTGTCGCAATTGGCTATTGAGCCCATGGTTTCAAGCACATCGACAATATCGTAGGCATAGCGGCCAAACCGGGAAAAACCATATGCAATTTCCATGCATGATCTGATGAAGCGGAGGTCGGTGGCAACCGGCTGGTAGCGGGCAATCAGCTCAATTGCAAGGTCGCCAACTTCATCCTGTAGCACTCTAAGCTGCTCAGACCATTCAAAGATGACTTTTTTTGTACTTGCCCCTTTTTCATATGATTCGATGGCAGTGGTCACAGATTTTTCTGAAAGCTTGGCCATGTCCATGATGATATTCTGTATACGGTCTATTCCAAGATCTAAGAGACGGGTCAAGTTACCAAATGTCTATCATGCTTAGCCGAACTTGCCAGATATGTACCTTTCAGTAAGATCCTTCTGAGGATTTTCAAAGATCTGCTTCGTCGTTCCATACTCAACAAGCTCTCCAAGATACATAAAAGCGGTGAGATCAGACACTCGTGCAGCCTGCTGCATATTGTGTGTAACAGTTATTATGGTCAGATCCTTCTTGAGGCTGTGTATCAGCTCCTCGATTTTAGAGGAGGCAATTGGGTCAAGGGCAGACGTCGGCTCATCCATCAGGATCACTTCAGGATGCATAGCAAGTGCTCGTGCTATGCATAATCTCTGCTGCTGCCCGCCAGAAAGGCTCAGACCAGGCTTACTAAGCTCGTTCTTAACTTCTTCCCAGAGAGCTGCGCCTTCAAGACTCTCCCGAACAACGTCCCCAATAAGCCTCTTGTCCTTGATGCCATTTAGCTTCAGTCCAGCCGCTACGTTGTCATAGATGCTCATTGTAGGGAAAGGGTTAGGCTTCTGGAAGACCATTCCAATGCGCCTTTTGATAACAACAGGATCCACCTTTTTGTCATAAATGTCAATATTGTCAAGAATGACACTCCCCTTTGCAGTTGCACCTGGCGTCATTTCGTGCATGCGGTTCAGACATCGGATTAGAGTAGTCTTGCCGCAGCCAGACGGCCCGATGATCGCAGTAGCTGCGTTTTTCTTTATGTCAAGGCTAATATTTTTCAGAGCCTGTTTCATTCCGAACCATGCATTAAGATTTCTAATAGAAACTTTGTAACGATGTTGCAGATCGGCTGTGGGTGGCCTGACACCGATATTTTCGATGCCGCTATCTATTGCTTCATGGGTCACTAGTTAGCCTTCACCCCATGGCTAATTATGTATTATCTATATTCTCTATATAGAAAAACAGCAGATAGGGTTACATTCAGGCAGAAATTGCCTTTATTCTGAATCCTCTCTTATATGCCAGTTCTGAATCCTCTCTTATATGCCAGTATCCTCAGCCCCACGCTCATAGCAAGAACTAAGAGTATGAGTATCAGCGCAGCCCCCCATCCAAACTCGTGGGCCGACTCGTATGGCTGCGAGGCAAGGCGCCATATCCTAAGCGGCAGAGCATCCACAGGATCAGTAAAACCGGTAAAGAAGAGGCTGGTTCCAAGTATCGTCATGATAAGTGGCGCAGTTTCGCCGGCTATTCTTGAAAGGGCAAGGACGATTCCTGTTAGCACCCCACTTTTAGCCGAAGTCAGTACAATAAACACGACCACCTTCCACTTAGGAATTCCCAAAGAATAGCCAGCCTCACGGATAGAATTTGGAACGATCTTAAGCGTCTCCTCTGTAACCCGCACAACGATAGGGATCATAATTATAGAGAGAGCAAAAGCGCCTGCCCAAACTGAAAACGAACCAATTGTTAGTACAACGACTACAAAAGCGACAATGCCAACCACAATGGATGGAAGGCCAGTAAGGACATCATTTAGGAATCTAACAGCATAGGGAAACTTGCCGCTTCCTGCAAATTCTGACAGATATATGCCGGCCAGTACTCCAACGGGGGCGCCTATAAGCGACGCGAGGGCAATTACGATAAGCGTACCCTGAATCGCGGGACCAATTCCGCCCCTTCCAGAACCTATCGCGCCAGGGGGTTGCGTCAGGAATTCTAGGCTCAAAGCACCTACTCCATTCTTGACAACTTCGACCAATATGCTGCCAAGCGGGATGATGGCGGCGATGACACAGGCCATTGCAACGCCTGTGGCAATCTTGTCAAATAGTCGGCGCCTAATTGACTGCTTATCCATCATTTGCCTGATCTCGACCCGGTGTCTTCTGCTGCCGCTGCCATCATTTGCAAATGTTTCAGCTGATCTTTCATTTTGTTCTGCCATATTATGTCACTCCCTTCCTGGTGAAACTTTTGCGATCCGCGAAACCATGAGTCGCGCTCCAATATTGATGCCAATTGTAAGCAGGAACAGAACTACACCAAGTCCAATAAGGGCAGAAACATGAAGAGATGTTACCGCTTCGTTAAACTCGTTGGCAATTAGGCTGGCAAGGGTCTGGCTGGGCGAAAATAGCGAAGTGGGGATGGCAGACGCTCCAATAGCGTTTCCAATTATCATAGTCACAAGCATCGTTTCACCTACGGCCCTGCCAAGCCCAAGTATGGCTGCTCCAAATATTCCAGACTTGGCATATGGAAATAAAGCGGTCTTAATCATTTCCAACCTGGTTGCTCCAAGGCTGTACGCTGCCTCTCTTTGGGTGTCGGGCACTGCCCTTATTACCTCACGCGAAATCGAAGATACAGTGGGGATTATCATTATTGCCAGTACAACGCCTGCAGTAAAGATGTCTAGGCCAAAGGGAGTCTTTGCAAAAATTGGGATTGTTTCGCCAAACGCCTGGTTTAATGGCACTTCAATAAAGTCCCGTATCCAGAATCTAAATACAAAGAGCGCCCAAAGGCCATAGACTATGCTGGGCACTGCAGCCAACAGTTCTATTACAAATGATAAGGGAATGGACATCCTGCGCGGAGCTATTTCTACAATGAAAATGGCTATTCCTAAGCTTATTGGAACTCCTATTATCATTGCAATACCCGAGCTTATCAGCGTACCAACAATGTAAGGAAGAGCGCCATAGGACTCACGTCCTTCAACTGCATTCCAGTCTGTCCCTGTTATGAATTCTATTACTCCTTCTCTATAAAACACTTCAGCCGACCCAGAAAATATGGAAATGGCTACAAGACCAAGCAGCAGTATAGTATAGCTGGCTGCGCCTATCACTATGAAGCGAAATATTTTGTCTCCTGCAGGGGTATTCTTGAGCAAAAAAGGCGAAAGTCTGTCATGGACTGACTCTCTTTTTGCTCCTATTTTAGTTGGTCTTTCTGACAAAGATCCGCGGTTTTTCCTTCGCACATAAATTATCCCTACAGCAGCCACAATTGGCAGTATTACGGCAGCCGCTACAAAATATACCAGAATTTCTGGAGATGCGGGACCAGTTTCACTTTCTGTGGTAAGGACAGGCTGGCCCTTGTAAGTAAGGGATCTGAGCGTATCCTGATTTAGTATTACAATGTCGTTTGGCAATGCAACATATCCCAAATCATCAGCAAATTGCTGACCGTCAGTTATGGCCCAAGAGATAAAGTCTACCAGAGCTCTGGCTTTGTCCAGGCTATCAATTCGGGGGTTGGTGCTCATCTCTTCATATAAGAGAAGATAGGAGAAGCTAGAGATTGGATAGGAGTCCTCGCCGGGAGCATCTGTTGATGATACCTGTTCCCACGATTCGTCTCCCCTTGGCAGGAGATTAGCTGAAGCAGCTACTGCAGCGCGCACAGAATCAATAGATGGCTCTATAAAGTTACCCTCTTGATTTTCCAAGGAGGCATAGGTCATTCTTGTAGCGATCGCATATGACAGCTCAACATAGCCGATCGCATAAGGTGTGCTCTTGATGGTGCTTGCAACACCTTCATTGCCAGGAGCTCCGATGCCTGTGGGCCACTGGACTGATTTACCCTTGCCCACCTGAGCCTTCCATTCATTGCTTACCTTTGAGAGATAATCTGTCCATACAAATGTCGTGCCAGAGCCGTCAGACCTATGAGCTACAATGATGTTTTGTGCAGGCAGGAGAAGGTCTGGATTCAGCTTCTGTATCTGCGGATCATTCCATTTTGGGATTTTTCCCAGATAAATATCTGCCAGAATTGGTCCTGTAAGCTTCAATCCCTTATCTGGAACCTCGGGGATATTGTATGAGACGATTATTGATCCAATTGTTTCAGGGATGTGTACTGCTTCGCGGGCTTTTTCTCTCTCTAAAGAGGTGAGGGGTGCATCCGTAGCGCCAAAGTCCACAATCTTTTCAGTAAACTGTTTGACTCCTCCGCCACTCCCAATCGACTGATAATTGATGTTTATCTCTGGCTTGATTTTTTGGTATTCAACACGCCAAGTATCAATCAATGGAAACGGGAAGGTTGCGCCAGCTCCATTAAGCTCAATCCTCTGCTGAGCAATAGAATTTCCAAATGGCATGAAGACGCTGATAAAAAATGCAGACAATAATAATATCAGCACGCCTGCAAGAATAGTAAAATTCTGCATTCTAGCACGTTTTGCAGACATTGACTAAGTAGTTCGAAAGAAGATGAGGCTTTTATGGCTAGTCCACATAATCTCCCTATTCTATATAGAAATATCAAGGAAAAATAGGAGGCCAGAGAAGGGTTCACGCTAATCGAGGTGTTTGGCCAAATTTCCTGATCCCTTGCTCTTGTAGAGCTGATCACACATCCACAATGGCAGAAACCAGAATCAATAAAATGATTACTTCAAATTCTGACACCAACATCGCACCTTGCACATCTACTACTTCCACTACTACTTATGCTAGTCTGCAACGTTTGTAGGATCAATTGCAGTTGTGCTGATCTGCCGAAAAAATTTTTGCGACTAACTTTCTTCTTCTTCTTTTTCTTTCTTTGCATCTGCTTCAGTAGGCTCAGTCAGCTTGAATCGACTTCCGATCTTTATGATGAATGGTCCCATAAACGTCGTCACTATTGTGACTACACCAAGCAGTGGCAGAACGAAAGGAGTTATGGCGTTTACATCCTGTCCGCCCTTGGCAATAATCAATGACACTTCTCCCTTGGTAGCCGACATTCCAAGGCCAGCCCTAAGCGCAGTTGTGCTGTCATAGCGCGCCCTTACCAAAAAGCCAGTGACTATCAAGAGCTTTGAGGCAAAGGAGGTCAGTATGAGAATTATGGCAGGGATTATGAATGCAGGGATCAGCGACACATTCATGAGCGCGCCTATTGATATGAAGAATAGCGCTGCAAACATATCCCGCAGGGGGATTGTGATTATCCTTGCCACTGCCGCACTCCTGCTCTCGGCGACAAGTACGCCGGCAAGAAAGGCACCAACCACGACAGACATGCCAAGGCCATTTGCAAGGAAGGATAACCCGAAGGCGATGCTGAGGATCGTTATCAGGAGCAGCGCATAATCGTTTGTCTTGCCGGCCCGATCTATTATCCGGGGGACGAACTTGCTGCCTATTATGATTACGCCACCAATAAAGCCGCCCACTATTCCAAGGACGATGGCGACATTCACAATGGACATGTTACCGCCAGTTGCAACAAAGGATTGCAAGATGCCAAGAGCGCTGATGGCAATTATGTCCTCGACTATCAGCATCCCAAGAATGAGCGTAGACGACTTATCGCGTATTAGGCCGACATCCTCCAGTATCCTGATCGTGATTACGGTGCTAGTAATTGATAACGCCAAGGCAAGAAAGAGAGAATCATAAAAGGCGAACCCAAGGCTTTGAGCTATAAAGAACACTATCAAGAGCGTTCCTAACACTTCTGCAAGAGCAGTAGCTATAGATATCCTGCCCACCGAGCGGAGTTTGGCTATAGGGAATTCAGTACCAGTGACAAAGAGTAGCATGATTATGCCTAGCTCTGCAAAGAGATTTAGAGTCTCTGGACTCCTGATAAGGGTGAAAGGTGGAGTATAGGGCCCAATTATCATGCCTGCAATGATATAGCCTATGACCATAGGCTGCTTCAGCTTGAATGTGATCGCAAGCATTATTGCCGCGACTATCATGATTACCGCAATATCCTGAACCACAAAGTCTATAGGATCATTACCAATTGCAAAGAACTGCGGAAAAACAGTATTTCCTGCACTTGTTGTCGCTGCGGAATGGTTCACCGCTATTGTTATGTTCAGCATACATAAAAAGACAAAGCTGAACTAAGAGGGTTTGGAGGATGACAAAACTAATTATACAATACCACATTCAACCATTCCTGTTGCGTTTTAAGGTCAGCAAGCGGCGCCTCATCTATCTTGCGTTTGGTGCAGCTGCATTTCTGATTGCATATTCCACGGGAGCGGCAGTACCCATGAACGAGGAGGAAGCCGAGACATTGACGCGGGAGTTCTCGAAGCAAATAGAGGGGATCGATCAGAATGGCATCTTTTTGAACAACGTCCGAATCACCCTGATAATGTTTGTACCTGCAGTAGGCTCAGCATTTGGGGCGTTCTCTGGTTTTGCCACTGGCTCAATTTTCAGCGCGCTTGCAAGCTCGTCGCCCATGCTAGGTGAGGTTTCGCCGCTTGTCCTCCTGATAACGCCCTTTGGCATCATGGAAGTGTTCGTCTATGGCCTTGCGATGTCAAGGAGCGCGATGTTAATCTACTACCTTCTTAAGAGAATGCCTTGGCGTAAATATGCCATCCCGACTCTGATAGAGCTGGGTATTGCCATAGGGATGTTGTTTATAGCTGCAGTGATAGAGTGGCAGATAATAGAGCGCCTAGGCGGTCTTGACGCGAGTATTGCCATAGATCCAGTGGAATCATGAGGGCTCTTCTAGGCAGCTTGCTGTGTTTCTCATTATGTCATACTTTTCGTTAAGACTTATCGGCTGAGCGAATATGTTGTTACGATTCCACCTGTTGACCTACTATATTCCTGTATAGATCGACCTTCCAATGATACTTCTTCTTCTTGAGTGCCAGGGAAATGAGATCTAGCCTTACTGGCTTTGGCCACTACTACAGGTGCCAATATCGCTATTATCACATAGTTGTTGTTTCGATAAATGACATGCCCATCAAGTATGAAGAACGTCTCTGCAGCATGGGATGTTTCACTAAGATAATCTAAACCAAGGTTTTAAGATCTTATAACAAAAAAAGAGGATATAAAGAGATGTTATTGACTTTCGCCACATGCAGGACAGATCTTCTGTGACTTAGGCATCTTTGCGCCACATTCAACACAATATCTGATTAGGCCTTTATCTTCGCCCTGCATAATACCAACAGACTTGTTTTGTATTGACGACATCACAAAAAAATAGGCCCAATTTAATATTTAAACTCCGGCTAAAAATTGAGGTATGTTTGCCTCTTTGTCTGATCTACTACCATAGCAGACAGGTCGCTGAACTCCTTTCCCTCAAGTTCGACAGCCGTGCCTCTGAATGTTGTTTCCTTTTCAGTTGTCAGATGCTCAAAGACCCAAACCTTTAGCTTAGTAGTGTCGATACCATTTTTACGCAGGAATTTTGCAATTTCAGATTGCATAAAGTGCCTTGATCTGTCTCTTGGCCAAGGTCTAGGTAGCAGTATTACGCTCCTACCCTGCCTAACTGCCAGCAGCATTTCCTGCTTTTTCTGCTCGATGTCGTCTGTCACATGGAAGGTAACAAGGAAAGCCTTGTCAGTCGAGACGTGGGCCTTGGCGGCAGCCACTTGGATGGAGCTGATACCGGGAATCACCTCAACATTGTCGCTCCCAAATATTTCCAGCAGCCTGTCGACAACCTCCGATTCGGAGAAATTGGCATCGCCTGTAAAAGGTACAGTGCAGTACTCGCCATCCTTCATTTTCGTGTAAATGTCCTGGTAGACGTCTTCTTGTATCTGCATTGTGACTTGAAACACTTGCTGTCTGCTTTTGTCAATAATACCTTCGATCGTCGACAGCGTATACTTGTAGCCTACGATGTAATGTGATTTGGCAATGGCTTCTTTAGCCGCATCAGTAAGATACTTTGGCGAGCCAGGACCGACACCTACAACGAATAGCTTTCTTAGCAATATGCGAACAGTAGGCAGCAGGTTGCCTAATTATATTACTTTGCAATCACTATCATGCTGGTGTTAAGCATTCCTTTATCTGTAGGAGAGATCTCAGGAGACAATCTCACAGATTGCCCTTGCAAAGGTGTCCTGTTTGACAAAGAGTATCAGGCAATACTTGCGGTACAAGTCGTAAAAAATCATATAAGTTCCTCTCACAAAAACAGCTTTGACATTTCAAGCGACTTGATCTTCTTGTAAAGAAGCTTTTAGGTCCACTATCTTCATACATATTGCCAGAATGGAATTTTCTTGTCTTTCTTTTTATAAATCATATAAGTTCCTCTCACAAATATTGCAATAAATCTAAATCGACGTTTTTACCAAGTTTATAAGCGGTCTCCAATCCATGCGCTGAAACTCAAGTGGATCTTTTACAGGATATTTTACCCACCCCTTCACTATCGAGAACTTGAAAACCTTTGTTTTGTAGCCAAGGTTCATCTTCACCTTAAGAAGTGTTCCCCAGTCCTTTTCCTCGGAGAGGACGTCCAGAATCTGGTTGAATGGAATATGGAGGTTATCAGGGCTCTTGGCAAGGTCTTTTTTGAGGTGCTCTAACTTGTAGCCTTCAGCCGGCCGAAAGATGTTTTCGCCTGCTTCAAAACGCTTTAACTGTCTAATGGAATGGGTTTCATGCATTTTATAGGTCATGTCTGTCTTCATGATAAAGGCAAGACGCCTGTCCGTGACGACTAGCATACCCTCTTTGCCGCGCTTGAAAAGCCCTTCTTCTCCGCCCCAGACCCAGAAGAGGTGACCCTTAATCTCTTCGTCCCAGTTGACCAACTGGATGATAGGCGAGCAAATACTGTATTAATAATTTATTGAAGAGAATAAAAATTAAAAAAAGGAGTTTGTTGAAGGGACTAACCTTCTTCCCAGCCCTTTGCGAAAAGGCCTGACTTCTTCAATGGGATTGGTTGTCCTGGCGTGTAGTCCATCGGCCTCATCCAGAAGATTGCCTTTGTGGGGCAAACTCCAATACATGCTCCATCAGAGATGCATCTTTCTGGATAGAACACGAAGGCTTTACCTCTCTTCCATCCTTCGACTGGTTTTACTCTGAGCACATCTGGACCGAGGGAAGTGCAAATCTCTACACAGAGCGCACAGCCGATGCAGTGTTGTTCGCTAATATCAGGAAGTATTGCGACTGGCATCTAATTCACTCACCCAACGATCCATGCTGAAACTATTTAAACACTACGCCCTTTTTATAACAGCGATATAATTCAAACATACAAGGAAGATGAAGCATTAGCTCAGTGCATGCCAGTGGCAAACTATAATTGGTTATGGCTTTTTCGTATGAGGTGGGAAGCGCCGGTTAGATTTCTTCTCTCTAGCACAAATCCCCTATGCCTTTCCCGAATTCTGCTTTAGATATTCGCCATACCATTTTTAGTTCTTTGATAAGTGCATCATTGTCGATTCATCGATAGTGTAGTAGTCTGTCACTTCTGCTTTTTTTGTCTCTATTTGTCCTAATGTTAGTTTTGATGGTCTTGGTATTATGCCCTTTTCCATCATCTCAAGTTTCAGATCACGCTTACATTGTGTGAGAAATAACTTTGCATAGTACTCACGCCTTTGTTCTATAAATGTCCTCACATGTTTGATGTTTCTGTATCCAAGATGCTTCTCCCTCAATTCGTCGGGAATAGGCTTACCACCAATTTCTTTCTCAAGTTGCTTTATTATTACGTCTGCTGCTTTTTTGGCAGCTTCTTCAGGCGTTGTTGGTTTAACCCCTTCTTTTTCTTTTTCCTTTACCTCTTCCGCCATCCCAATTAGTTTCACAAAGAGGGAAGCTATAAATGTTCTTGAATTAGAGAATCAAGTAGGGAACTTCAGCTTTCTTCGTTAGTTAGTTAGTTGGCAT
>Ga0299914_10000085_pt1 | contig 53153 bp, 40 predicted proteins | sample RVTome_10_FD_201361 | JGI IMG/M metagenome (GOLD analysis project Ga0299914, IMG submission 201361) | Soil microbial communities from uranium-contaminated site in the Upper Colorado River Basin, Wyoming, United States - RVT153D57 (version 2) ... | reverse complement strand
GGCGCTCGATGGAGGCGACGCCGAGGACGATGACGAGATAGCCGGTGAGGCTGCTGTCGCGCAGACGGAAGGCCGCGTGCACGATCAGCGCGTACCGCAGGCCGTGCCGGTCGACTGCAATCGAACCCACGACGCCTTCCAGGGATTCAAGCGAGAGGTGCGGCACCGAGAACGAGACCTGCACCTTCAGGAGATTGCCGAACGTGCCGAGGCACGCGTTGAGCAGGATGTTGCCGATCTCGGTCACGACCTCGCGGGCGGAACGGTCGATCTCGAGCGGGAGCGCCGGCTCGTTGGTCAGCAGCTCCTTCAGGATCGAGGCGCTGTGCTGGTCGAGGACGAGCAGCGCGTCGCCGCTGACGGGCCCGGAGAAGATCTGATGCACGCTGGCGAGCTCGCTCTGCAGCAGCGGACGCAGATGATCGGCCATCTCGCCGATCGGGCACATCGTGATCTGCGGCACCTCGAGCTGGATCCGGTGGCCGGTCAGCTTCGAGAGCGCTGCGGCGGCGCGTCCGAATCCGATGTTGATGAGCTCGATGAGCGCATCCTGCTGGAGGGCGGTCAACTGCATCAGCGTTCTCCCAGCGTGGCTTCCAGCGCTCCCAGCAGCTCGTCCCGGTCGAACGGCTTGGTGATGAAGCCCTTCGCTCCCGCCTGATCGACCAGCTCCTGCGACGACGTCTGGATGTCGGCGGAGACGACGACCACGCGCGCCTCCGGGTCGAGCTGGCGCAGCTTCTCGAGCACGTCGAGGCCGTACATCCCTCGCATCACGAGGTCGAGGAACACGACGTCCGGCTTCTCGATGAAGTAGCGTTCCAGCGCGCTGAAGCCGTCCTCGGCCTCGCTCACGATGCAGCCGGCGTCCTCGAGGATGTGCCGCAGCGTGCGTCTGGCGAGCGCCGAATCATCGACGATCAGGATTTTTGCCTTCATATGCGTTGCATGATTTCAGCCGTCAGCCCGTCGAGCGGGACCTCGCCGTCGCTGAGGCCCGCCTCGACGACCGATCGCGGCATGCCGTAGACCACGCAGGTTTCCTCGGCCTCGGTCAGCACCACCCCGCCACGCGCCTTCACCCAGGCGGCGCCTTCGCGCCCGTCGGCGCCCATGCCGGTCATCACGACCGCAAGCGTGCGATCCCCGAAGACCTCCGCGGCGGACTGGAGGAGCACGTCCACCGAGGGACGATGCGGCGTGTCGAGCGGCTTCACGTCGAGCCGGGCCACGACCTCGCTCCCCTCGCGATGGAAGGTGAGATGCCGGCCCGCCGGCGCGATCAGCACGGTCCCGGGCCGGATACGGTCTCCGTCGCGGGCCTCGATCACGGTGAGCGCGGAGGCATCGTCGAGCCGCTGCGCGTACGCCTCCGTATAGCCGACCGGCATGTGCATCACGATCACGACGGGGAGCGGGAAGGCCGCCGGCAGGCGTGGCACGACCGCCTTCAGCCCCTGCGGTCCCCCCGTGGAGACGCCGATCAGCAGGATGTCGAATCGGCCGCGAGGCGCCGACCGCATCGGGAGCGCGGGGGCCGGTCCGATCTCGCGCAGGCGACCCAGCGGCGCCCCCGCGGCCGCCACGACCTTGGAGACGAGCTCGTCCGCGACGTCGTACACCTTCTCCGTGGCGAGGGCGGTCGGCTTCTGGACGAAATCGATGGCGCCGGCATCGAGGCCGCTCAGGACCCGCTCGCTCGATTCGGCCGCGATGCTCACGATCACGATCGGAACGGGACGGATGGCCATCTGCCGGCGGATGAACTCCACGCCGTCGACGCCCGGCATGATCAGGTCGCTGACGACGACATCCGGCCGCAGGGTCTCGACCGCGTCGAGGGCCTCCTCGCCATCGCGCGCTGTCCCGACGACCTCGATGGCGCCGTTTCGCGTCAGCATCTCCCTGACGACCTTGCGGATGTAGGCGGAGTCGTCCACGACGAGGACGCGCACCGGTCGGCTCATGACGCTCTCTCCATGCGAGGACACGGCACCGGCGGATCGTCGGCGACCGCCCCTTTCACATACATGAACGCGCCGCCGATCTCCTTCAGCTCGAAGACCGTCGTCCGCCGCAGGAGCGATTCGGAGGCCCCGACACAAAGATAGGAGCGGGTCGGCATCGCCCGCTCGAACGCGGCGAGCGCACGCCGGATGCTGCTCTCCGAGAAGTAGATGAAGACGTTGCGGCAGCAGACGACCGGCGCGGAGGCATGGCGCCGCACCTCGTCCTCCGCGACCAGGTTGACCACGTCGTACGCGACCCTGCGGTGCAGCTCGGGTTTCACGCGCCAGCGCTCGCCCTGCGCCACGAAGTACTTCTCCCGCATCGCCGCCGGCAGGTTCCTGAACGAACGGGCTCCATAGAGGCCCTCTTTCGCCCGCGCGACGGCGGCCGGACTGGCGTCGCTCGCGAACAGCGCGATCGGCACGCGATCGAACCAGCCCGCCTCCGCGAGCAGCATCGCGATCGTGAGCGGTTCCTCACCCGACGCGCACGGGATGCTCCAGATCCGGATTGAGCCGTGGCGCGCCGCCAGCTCCGGCACGACGCACTGCACGACCGCGCGCAGCTGATCGATCTCGCGCCAGAAGTACGTCTCCTGCACGGCCAGGGCGTCCATCACCCGGGACCACTCTTCGCTGTCGCCGCCGTACTTGAGCAGGTAGTAATAGTCCATGAAGGTCCCGAGCCCGTGCGCGACCACGAGCGGCGCCAGCCGATCGGCCACTCGATCGAACTGCGCCGGGTCGTAGAAGAGGCCCAGCCGTTCGTGAATCAGGTCGCGCAGGATCAGCGTGACGCTGCCCGAGAGCCCGAGGGAGTCCGCCCGGAACTGCATGAATGCCTACCCCGCCTGCGGCAGGTCGGCCGCCTCGCCGCTGCTCGCCGCGGCGAGCATGGCGGCTCGCCGCACCGCAGCATCCGGATCCGTCCGGGCCATCGTCAAGAGGCGCCGCTGCGCGTTCCGCGAGCCGAGCTGCTTCAGCTCCCGGATGGCGGCGAGCCTCACGGTCACGTCGATGTCGTCAAGCGCCGCCTCGATCGCACGCGAGGCGGCCGACTGCCTCATCCGCCCAAGCGCCTCGACCGTCGAGCACCGGATGTCCGGGGCCGGGTCCCGCAGACCGGCGGCCACCTCGTCGATCCGGCGGAACGGGAGCTCGCTGAGCGCTGCGATGGCGGCTTCGCGCCGCGAGGGCTCGCTCGTCAGCACGACCAGCGCGCGCACGGCTGCGGATCCCTGCGCTTCGTGACGCCGCGCGACAGCCGAGAGCCCCTCGATCGATGCCGCGGCGACGTCCCGATCGTCGTCCGCCGCGGCCACCCATTGAAGGAGCTCGGGAATGCGGGTCTCGCCGCGCACGGTCAGGGCGGCCACTGCGGCGGCGCGGCGCCTGGCGCCGGCGGCGCGAAGCAGGCGCTCGAGCACCGCCAGCGCGTCCGGGCGATCGATGTGGCCGACGGCGCGGATGGCCGCGTCCGCGAGGTCCGGATCCGCCGCCCGCGTCAGCGGCTCGAGGACGCCGAGCGACTCGGCCGCGCGGAGGCGTCCGAGCGCATCGACGGCCGCGAGCCGGACCTGCGGCGCGGGATCATCCCGGAGCGCATCGATCACCGCGGGCACGACGGCGGCATGGCCGATCGAACCGAGCGCCCGAAGCGCGGCGTAGCGGACCCAGGCATCCGGGTCGGCGAGTGCCGTCGTGAGCGGATCGCGGGCGGCCGCCGGATCCGTTCGCGCCAGCGCCGCGGCCGCCGCCGCGCGGACCCCCGGCGCGCGATCCGCAAGGGCCTCCACCAGGGCCGCGACCGCGCGCGGATCATCGAAGAAGGGAAGGGCTTCCACGGCCGCCCGGCGCACGGCCTCGACCGCGTCACGGCAGCACGCGAGCACGGGCTCCAGGCAGGACCCGTACGCGAAGTACCCGGCGATCCGCAGCGCGGACTCGCGAATCACCTCGTTGCCGTCGCCGAGCAGGCGGCGGACGCAATCGGGCATCTCCGGATGCCCGATGGAGCTCAGTGCGGCGATGGCGGCCTGCCGGACCGCGGGATCCGCGTGGCCGAGCAGCCCGAGCAGGCCGTCGAACGCGTCGCGATCGCCGATGCGCGCCAGAGCCCCGGCGGCCGGCACGGCCATCTCGGGATCACGAAGGGCGGACACGAGCGCCGCCGTCGCCCTGCGGTCGCCGATGCGGCCGAGCGCCACCGCGGCGGCCTGCCGGACCTCGAGATCTTCGGCATCCAGCTGCTCGAGCAGGAGGGCGACCACGCCCGAGCCGTGCCTGACCAGTGCCTCCACGACCTGAGCCCTGACGGCATCGTGTCCGAGGAGGCGCGTCAGCGCGCGCTGGACGGCTTCTCCCTCGAGCCAGCCCAGCACGCGCGCGAGACCGGTCAGCCGATCGGCGCCCACGCGCTGAATCGCATCGAGGAGGCGCTGCGTCCCTGGTGCCATGATGCGGCGGCCGACGATCCCGGCAATGTGCTCGCCCGTGCCGTAGCGGCGCGCGTACCGGTCGTGCAGGCCCGCGAGGGCGTCCGCCACGACTTCGGCCGGGGCCTCCGAGGTGTTCAGGAGGTCGACGAGCGGGGCGGCCGAATCCTCGTCTCCCAGCGCGCCGAGGAGCTCGATGACCGGCGTCCGCAGCAGGTCGTCAGCGAGCAGCGGGACGAGACGCGGGGCCATCGCCGGATGGCCCGCTCGTCCGAGTGCCTGGATCGCGGGAAACGCCAGGAAGAACTCCCCGCCTTCGGCAATCGCCAGCAGGGCCTCGGCCGCCTCGCGCGCCTGGAGCCGCCCGAGCGCCTCGATCGCGTGGAACCGGACGTTCTCGTCCGGATCATCGAGCCGCGAGATCAGCGGATCGACGGCTCTGGGATCGTGGCGTTCCCCGAGGATGAGCGCCGCCTGGATCCGCAGGTTCGCATCCGCGCTCTCGAGGAAACGCACCAGCGGCGCGATGACGTCGATGTCGCTGATCGCGAGGAGGTCCAGCGCGCTGCTGAGGACCGCGAGATCCCGGTGCTGGGTGCGCAGCGTCTCGACGAGCGCTTCGACGACGGCGTCACCCTGCGCGGCGAGCGCGGCGACGGCCGTGCGGCGCGCGTGCCAGTCGGCGTCTCCCAGCAGACGAGTGATCGTCTCGGCGGCGGGTGGTGAGGCGGACCAGGGGGGCCGCGGCGAGCCGTCCCCGCCCTGCTGGACCGTGCCCTGCAGCTCCCCGGCCAGCTGCCGCTCGCGCGCGACCCTCGCGGTCACGTCCTCGATCGTCACGATGACGCCGACGGTGCGGCTGTCCTCGCGCAGCGGACCGATGGTGACGTGCTGCCGCATGCGCGTGAAGCCGGGGACCGCGGGCCGGGGCGGGCAGGCGAGCAGGTAGTGGTGGAGCGCCGGGGCGAGCACCTCGACGGTCCCGCGCGTCAGCACCCGCTCGAACGTCTGAAGGATCCCGCGGGCGCCGAGGTCGGGGATCAGGTCCGCCAGAGGCCGGTCGAGCGCGTGCTCGGCCGCGATGCCGCTGGCCTCGGCGACCCAGGCGTCCCAGGCGCGGACCACGAGGCGCTCGTCGGTCGTGAAGATCCCGAGCGGGAGGGGGTCAGGCATCAGGCGCGGCGCGTCCGGGATCGGCCGTTGTGGCTGCGGCCGCGGGTCGGCCGGTCGACGAGCGCGGCCAGCGCCTGCGTGCGCTTCAGCAGATCGTCGGCGCCGCCCCGCGTCTGTCTCACGCCGGTGGCGTTGCGATCGGTGATCTGGCGGATCTCGCTCAGCGACCGCTGCAGCGAGGCCGCCACGGTCGAGTGCTCGACGTTCGCGCGGGTGATCAGCCGGACCTGCCCGGCGGTCGACTGGGCCGCGGCCGTCATGTCGCGCAGCGTCCGGTTCTGTTCCTTCATTCCGCGCGAGACGTGTTCCGACTGCGTCCGCATGCCATCGGCGGCGGCGGCGATGTCGCTGGTGGCGCGTGCCTGCTCCTGCATCGCGGCGGCGACGTCCGCGACCATGCGCTGCAGGTCGCCGGCGCTGCGCGTGATCTGGTCGCCGGCCACCGCCTGCTCGCCGAGCGCGCGGGCGGTCGTCGCCGCGCCGCGCCGGATGTCCTCGGCGGCCCTGGTGATCTCGGCTGCGGTCCGCGCCTGTTCGGTGGTGGCCTTGCGCACCTGACCGGCCTGGTCCTTCGTGTTCTGCGCCGCCTTCAGGATGTCGCGGGCGGCGCGGCTCTGCTCGCCGATCGCCTTCCTGACCTCCTGTGCGGTCTTGCGCACGTGCGCGTTGGTCTGGACCAGCGCGGCCACGGAGCGGTTCTGCTCCTCGGTGGCCGCGGCGATGAGGCGCGCCTGGTCGGCCGTTCCGGCCACCGCCGCCACGACGGTCCGTGCGGCCTCTCGCTGCTCGTCCGCCGCGCGCGAGATCTGCGCGACGACCGTCGTCGCGTCGTTGACGCTCTGCAGAATCTTGGTCAGGCCGCGCGCGCCTTCTTCCGCCTGCGCCTTGCTCTGATCGGCGACGCCGAGCCCATCGTTGGACGAGGCGACCGCTTCCTGGGCGGCCTCCTGAAGCCCCTTGATGATCGACGCGATGTCGGACGTCGCCTGCGCCGAGCGGTCCGCGAGGTTCCTGATCTCCTCGGCGACCACGGCGAAGCCGCGCCCGGCGTCGCCCGCCCGGGCCGCCTCGATCGAGGCGTTCAGGGACAGCAGGTTGGTCCGCTCGGCAATGAGGTTGATGGTGTCGACGATGCTGCCGATCTCGTTCGCGCGACGGCCCATCTGCCGGATCACAGACGCGGATTGCGCCATCGATTCGCGCACGCGGCCGAAGCCCTGCAGCGAGCGCTGGATGCTCTCGCCGCCTTCCTCGGCATCGCGGCTGGCGCGCCGGGTCATCTCGTCGGCCTGCCTGGCGAGGGTCGAGACGGACTGGCTCGCGCGATCCAGCTGCGTGGCGCTGGCCGCCGCCGACGCCGCGGCGTCGGCGATGCGCTGACCGTTCTGCGCAATCGCCTGGACCGACCGCGCGAGCTGCTCGGTCGAGGCGCCGTTCTGCTCGATGGTGCCCGCCAGGCTCTCGACCATCGCCGTCACTTCCTCGATCGACGCGGCGGTCTCGTTGATCGCCGACGAGGTCTCCTCGGCGGACGCCGCGAGCTCGTCCGCATTCACCGCCACACCCTTCACCGAGCGCGTCAGCTGCTCGATCGCGGCGGCCGTCTGGTTCACCGACGAGGTGAGCCCGTCATTATCGGCCGTGGTGGCCTTCACGGCCGCGGCCATCTCGATCATCGCGGAGGCGACCTGCTCCGCGGCCGCCGTCATCTGCCCCGAGGTCTGCGCGACGCTCCGGATCGAGGCGTGGCTCTCCTGGATCGACGCGGCCGTCTGCTGCGTGTACTCCGCCAGCCGTTCGACGCCGGCGGTCACCTGCTCGCTCGAGGCCGCCACCTCGTTAATCGACGAGACCAGGCTGTCGGTCGACGCGGCGATCGACTGGGCGTGCGTCGTCGTCTCCTGCAGCGAAGCGGCCATCTGGTTGATGCCGCTCACCGCGCCGTCCAGCGAACGGACCTGGATGTCCGCGCTCTCCGACACCTCGTCGGCGATGCGGGCAATTCGCGCGACGGTGTCCGTGATGAGCCCTGTCTCGTCACGGACGAGCCGGTAGTCCGGGGTACCCGCGCCGTTGCCGTTTCCGCCTCTTGCTGCCATGACCGTCTCTCCTTCAGCCGTTTCGTTGCACGAACGCTACGCCGCGGTCGGTGTTCCCTCGAGCACCTCGCGGAGCCCGAGCACGAGCACAAGGCGATCGCCGAGCGTGGCGATGCCCTCGAGGTAGCTCCCGCTGAGGCCCGCGATCGCTTCGCCCGGCGGCTGGATGGCCGCCGCGTCGATCGCCAGGAACTCGCGCGCCTCGTCCACGAGCAGCCCGACGCGCCGCGTCTCGTGCTGCACCACCAGCAGGCGCGCGCGCAGGTCCGCCGGCGCCCGCTCGAACCCGAACCGCGCGCGCAGGTTGACGACCGGCACGACGTGGCCGCGGGAGAACACGACGCCGTCCACGAACGGCGCCGCGTTCGGCACCGGCGTGACGGCCTCCACCATCTCCACGTGCTGCACCTGCCGGCTCGGCACCGCATAGGTGGCGCCGGCGACGCCGAACAGGATGTACGTCTCCCGGCCGCCGGTCCCGGACTGCGTCGGGATCATGTGGATACCCTCTCCTTCAGGCGCGGGCCGTCCCGGAGCCGGCGGCTGAGCGCCGGCATGTCGAGAATCAGCACGAGCCGTCCGTCTCCGAGCTCCGTGGCGCCCGACACGCCCTCGACTCGAATCAGCGGGTCGGTGATCGTCTTGACGACGATCTCGCGCTGTCCGGAGATGCGGTCGACCAGGAGGCCCACGGCGCTCGCGCCCGCGCCCGCGACGATGACGTGGAAGCGCGGCCGGTCGGCGCTCGCGATCCCGAACAGCCGCCCGAGCCGCACGACCGGCAACGCCTGTCCGCGGTGAGTCGCCAGCTCGTGGCGCTCGATCGTCCGCAGATCGGATCGCTGAACCTCGATCACCTCGCGCACGCCCGCCTGCGGCACCGCAAAGGTGCGGTTGCCGACGTGCGCCACGATGGCGCCGGTGATCGCGAGCGTGAGCGGCAGCGTGATCGTGAAGGTGGTGCCCCGGCCCGGCTGGGTCGCGACGGCCAGCGTGCCGCCGAGCTCCTGCACCGCCCCGCGCACCACCGCCATGCCGACGCCGCGCCCGCTCGCGCGATCCGCTTCGTCACGGGTGGAGAAGCCGGAGGTGCAGAGCACGTCGAGCAGCTGGCGATCGTCGAGCGGGCGTTCGTCGGCGAGCAGGCCGGCCGCCCGCGCCCGCGCCGCCACCTTCGGGGTGTCGATGCCGCGCCCATCGTCGGCGATCTCGACGACCACCGACTCACCGGCCGTCGAGGCTGAGAGGCGGATGGTGCCTTCCCCCGGCTTGCCAGCGGCCGCGCGCGGTTCGGGGGCTTCGATCCCATGGCTCACGGCGTTGCGGACCAGATGGAGGACCGGGTCCATCATCCGCTCGATCAGGAACTTGTCGATCTCGGTCCCCTGCCCGGTCACCTCGAGCCGGACGCGCTTGCCGTGATCGCGCGCGAGGTCGCGGACGACGAACGGCATGCGCCGGAAGATCTCGCCGACGGGCACGAGGCGGACGCGCATGATGCCCTCGCGCAGGTCGCGAAGCTGCCGCTCGAGCTGCGTGTCGTGCTCCTGCAGCGCCCGGAAGTCGCGCGGCGCGACCGACCCTTCGATGCGCCGCAGCGTGTCCTCCAGCCGCGCCCGGGTCACGACGAGATCGCCGATGAGCCGCATCAGATCGTCCAGGCGCGAGAGGTCCACGCGCACGACGTTGCTCGGGACGGCCACCGCGATGTCCCAGGCGCGGGACGCGGTCGCCGATCCGGACGCGGCCGGGGCCTCATCGGTCGCCGGGTCGGATGTGCCGAGCGGCTCGTACGACACGCCGTCGCCGCGCATCGCCTGGAGTGCGTCCTCCCGCTCGGTCTGGAGATCGAACTCGAACGCGATGCCGCCTCCGGCGAGCACGCGCGGCGCGACCGCGAGCAGGTGACCGAGCTGCAGCAGCCGCTCACGGATCGAGTCGACCTTCACGCCGCGCGCCGTGAGCTCCGGCGAGGGCACGAACGTCACCTTCCACAACCGTCCCGACGGCGACGGACCGCCGGGGCGCTGCCGGGCCGGTTGGCTCGAAGGATCGGCACCCCGTGCCGGGGAGGCTGCTTCCGACGCTGCCGACTGGAGCGCCGCAATCGCCCCGTCGATGACCGGAAGCGGAGCCTCGGAACGCCGCGCGGCGGTGACCTGCTCGAGCGCACGGACCCCGCTCAACAGGGTCTCGAACAGCACCGGCGTGAGCGTCGCGTCCCCCTGCCGCAGCGCGCGCAGGCAGCCTTCCAGGTGGTGGGCCAGCGCCTCCGCCTCGTACAGCTCGACCATGGCCGAGATGCCCTTCAGCGAATGGAAGCTGCGAAACAGCTCCTCGAGCACGGCCGGCGAAGCCACGCCGCCGAGCGTGCCCTCGAGCGCGAGCAGGTTGCGACGGGCGCTCACGAGATGCTCGTCGGCCTCGGCGAAGTAGTCATCGAGGAACGACGACTCGAACCGCAGCTCGTCGCTCATGAGCGGCCGCCCCGTGCCACGCGAGCATCCAGGAGCTCCCGCACGGATTGCACCAGCCCGCCGGGCGTGAATGGCTTGGTCATGTACGACGAGGCGCCGGCCGCAAGCGCCGCCTCCCGGCTGGCTTCATCGTGCCGCGTCGTCAGGACCATGACGGGGAGGGTCCGGTAGTGATCGTGCGATCGAAGGAACCTGAGAACATCGATCCCGTGCATGTCGGGCATGTTCAGGTCGAGCACGACGGCGCTCACCGGTTCCGTGACGAGCATCTCGATCGCCCGGAGCCCGGACGCGGCCTCGACGAACGACACGTCGTCGAGCGCGGCCAGCGCCGTCCGTACCATCTTCCGAATCGTCGGTGAGTCGTCGACGACGAGAACTGTCTGCATGGACTGGCGGCCCCACGCTGCCGTGCGAAGGCGGCCGCAGGGCGTGGTACGCGGACAACGAAAGTGAGTTGGACGACTTCCGGTCAGCCTCGCGGAGCGGACAGGAGGGAAGCCCCAAGTATAGCGCCCGCTCCGTGGCGTGTTCGGTACGATCGCAACGATCGCCGTGCGGCCGAGCTCACGCCAGGATGTTCGAGCGGCCGATGAGCGTGGCAACGGCCGCGACCAGCTCGGCGGGATTCACCGGTTTCGTCAGGTGCATCTGGTATCCGCTCGCCAGCACGGACACGCGATCTTCCGAGCGGGCGTACGCCGTGAGCGCGACGGCAGGCAGCTCGTTCGCCGGCGCGGAGAGCCGCCGCACGCGGCGGATCAGCTCCAGTCCGTCCATTCCCGGCATGCCGATGTCGGCAATCATGGCATCGAAGCGCTCGCGCGCGAGCCAGGAGAGCGCGTCGACGGCCGATCCGGCGGTCAGGACCGTCGCGCCGGCGCTCTCCAGGATGACGGTCACCAGGCCCAGCGCGTCGTCCTCGTTGTCGACGGCGAGGATGCGCGAGCCCTCGAGCGTCCGCGTCAGCCGGTACGGCGCCGCCGTCGCCGCAGAGGGACGCGCGGGCGGCTCGACCAGCGCCTGCTCCTTGTGGGTGGCGATGGCGGGGAGACGCACGGTGAACGTCGATCCGGTGGCGCGCCCGCCGCTCTCCGCGGTGACGATGCCGCCGTGCAGCTCGACCAGGTCCCGCACGATCGCGAGCCCGAGCCCCAGCCCCGCATGCTCGCGCGAGAAACGGCTGTCGGCCTGGCGGAAGCGCTCGAAGATGTGCGGCAGGAACGCGGGGTCGATTCCCACGCCGTTGTCGCGAACGACGAGCTCGACCCACCCCTCCTGATGGGCAAGCCGCATCCGCACGCTGCCGCCGCGCGGCGTGAACTTCACGGCGTTGGAGAGCAGGTTCCAGACGACCTGCTGGAGCCGATCCGCATCGCCCAGCACCTGCGGCGTCCCGTCGTCGACATCGAGCTCCAGCAGGACGTCGCGGGCATCGGCCGCCGGCTGCACTGTCGCCGCGGCGTTCCGCAGGATGTCGCCCAGCTCGAGCGGGCGGACGTTGAGCCGGAGCTTGCCCGAGGTGATCCGCGCGACGTCCAGCACGTCGTCGATGATCTGCTTCAGCGCGTGCGCGTTGCGCATCAGCACCGTCATTGCTTTCGCATGCCCGTCGCCGGCCAGCACGCCGGTGCTGAGCATCTGGGCGTAGCCGAGGATGGCATTGAGCGGCGTGCGCAGCTCGTGCGAGAGGGTCGCCAGGAACTCGTCCTTGATCCGGCTGGCTTCGTTCACGCGCTGGTAGGCGAACGCGTTCTCGAGCGCGAGGGCGGCGCGCGCCGCGAGCTCCTGCGCGAACGCGAGGTCGCGATCCGTATACCGGCGCCCCGACTCGGCCTGCACGAACGTGATGGCCCCGAGCGTTCCCCTGGCGGAGACCAGCGGTACGCAGAGGTACGAGCTGAGCGCGAGCCCGTCGAGGATGCGCCGGTGTTCGTCGTCGACGGCGTGCGCGGCAATCACGTCGGCCGGCAGGTCCGCCATCATGAACGGCGTGCCCGTGCGGATCACCTGGTGCACGCCGCCGGGCATGTCCTGGTCTGGCGGGTAGCGCTCGTGTAGCGATCGGGCCATCTCGACCTTGTCCGGATCGACATGGGCGACGGCGAGGCGCCTGACGTCACCGTTCGCATCGACAATGTCTATGGCGCACCAGTCCGCCATCTCGGGCACGGCGAGCCGCGCGACGGCGGCGAGGGTCTTCTCGTAGTCGAGCGACCGCGACAGAATCGCCGTGGCGTCGGCGAGGAACGACGCGCGGGAGCGCGCCGCCTCGGCCGCATTGCGCTCGGCCCGAAGCTCCGTGTGCAGATCGGCCGTCGTCATCGCCGCGGCGGCCAGGTTCGCCAGCGTCTGCGCCGCTTCGATGTCCGACGGCGGGAAGGCGCGCCGGCTGCGGTGATAGAAGACGAGCGTCCCGACCCGATCCGGTCCGACCCGCATCGGGCACACCAGCATCGAACGGATGCCTTCCGAACGGTACGCGGGCAGGTGCGCGGCGAGGCCGGGCTCCGCGGACACATCGGCGACGGCCCATGGGCTCGTGAAGAGCGTGTCGGAGGAGAAGGGCGATCCGGGTGACGCGGCGGCCGTGCGCCCGGCGAACTCATCCGAGACGCCATGGAACCGGATCGTCTTCCAGGTGTCGTCGGCCGGGTCGGTGGCCCACAGGGCATAGCCGTCGGCCACGAGCAGGTCCTGCGCCGTCGCGATCGTGGCCGACGCCACGGCGCTCGCGTCCGGCGCGTTCAGGAGCGCCGCCGAGGCGGCGACGAGCGTGGCGAGCCGGGCCTGCAGTTGCGAGCGTTCGGCGTCGGCGCGCTTGCGGTCGGTGATGTCGCGCGCGATCTTCGACGCGCCGGTGATGCGGCCATTGGCGTCGCGAATCGGCGAGACGGTCAGGGAGATCGGGATGAAGCGGCCCTGTTTCGTCCGGCGGACCGTCTCCATCTCGACGGGATGGCCCGAACGGACCTCGGCGAGCACGCGCTGCTCCTCGGACAGCCTCTCCTCTGGAATGATCAGCGTGATCGAGCGCCCCACCGCCTCGTCAGCCGTGTAGCCGAACATCCGCTCGGCGGCGCGGTTCCAGGACGTGATCACGCCATTCAGATCCTTGCTCACGATGGCGTCGCCCGACCATTCCACGATGGCGGCGAGGCGTCCGGAGACCCCGGTGGCCTGCTCCAACGCGTCTGCGCGCGCGGCCTCCGCCCGCTTCCTCGCGGTCACGTCCATGCACACCCCGGTCATGCGCACGGCCTGTCCGTCCTGGTGCTCGACGCGCCCCTTCGCCTCGAGCCACCGCACCGATCCGTCGGGCGTCACGATGCGGTACTCCACCTCGTGCGGGTACCCGGCCGTCAGAGCACGCTCGATGGACGCGAGCACGCGGGGCTGGTCGTCGGGATGGATCTCGCGCTGGTAGGCGTCGAAGGTGCCGTCGAAGGTACCGGCGGGAAGGCCGTGGACGCGTTCCAGATTCTCCGACCACCGGACGATCCGCGTGCGCGGGTCAAACTCCCAGGTTCCCATGTTCGCAGCGTCGAGCGCGAAACGCAGGCGCTCCTCGCTGCGCCGCGTCCGCTCCTCCGACTGCGTGCGCTCGACCGCAAACGCGATCTGCGATGCGATGACGCCGGCCAGTTGAAGCTCACCGGCATCCGGCGCATGGGGCGCGTCGTAGTAGAGCATGAACTTGCCGATGACGCGGTCGGCGCCGATGAGGGGGATGAACGCCAGGGCCGCGATGCGCTCGGCTTCGAGCGGCGCCAGCAGCGAGGCGAGTGCCGGCTCGCGGGCGACGTCGGGGACGACGATCGGTTCGGCCGCCGCGGCGTCGGGGCGCCACGGACTGTGGCCCTCCACCGCCCGGCGATAGGCGTCCGAGAGACCTCGTGAAGCCTTGAACCGCATCACGCCGTCATCGTCGAAGAGCAGGATGGACGCACGCCGGACGCCGAGCCCGTCCTCGAGCGTATCGAGGGCCAGGGCGTAGAAGTCGTCGAGGCTCTGCGTGCGGCTGAGGGCGCGCGCGAGGCTGAGGCAGACGGCGACCTTCATGCCCTCCGAGCCGGCCGGCGGCGCCCCGTTCATCCGGTGCATTGTATCCAGCGGCACGCCATCGTGTAACGGTCACGAGGCTGACGGACGCACGGTCGCGCTTCTACGGTCGAGCTTGTCGCGACCGCTAACGGACGACGTGACAGCCGCGCGCGTTCAATCGTATTCTCGCAGCGGGTCGAGGACTCTCGAGGGTAAGCCGTGAACGCCATGAAGATTGCCTGTCGCAACGAGGTTGATACGGACCATCTGCTGCAGCTGTTCGACAGCGACGCTTCCCGAGCCGCGTCGGTGGCGCACTTCGTGCGCGAAGGGCTCGCGGCATGCGACACGGTGCTGCTGGTGCTCGCGCCCGCGCACTGGACCGCGGCAAAGGCCGGACTCGCCGGCGTGGATCTGGACGCGGCCGAACGGGAAGGCCGGTTGACCGTTCGTGATGCGACCCTCCTCCTGCACGGGTTCATGCACCGCGGCGTGCCGGAGTACGAGCGCTTCGACGCCTCCGTCGGCGCCCACGTTCGTCAGCTGATCGCACGCGGCCGCCCGCTTCGGGTCTACGGCGAGATGGTGGACGTGCTGGCGATCGAGGGAGACTTCGACGCTGCGCGTGAGCTCGAGACGCTGTGGAACCAGCTGGCCGTCCGGCATCCATTCACCCTCTTCTGCGGGTATTCGGCGATCAGCTTCGGCGATCCGCGCACCGCACATACGCTGCGGGCGCTGTGCAACGCGCACACGCGCGTCCGCTCCGAGGCGGAGGACGTACTCGGGTCCTTCCTGCTCGAAGCCTATCGCTGATATCCGGCCCGCACGAACGCCTTCATTCTGCACGCCCCGCGGCCCGCATGCGGCGGGCGTGAGCTGGCGGTACACCGCTTGCTGGACTGGAGCGCGTCACGGCCGGGCTTCTGCCGGCACTGGAGCGCGGATGGATCTGGGAGCGCTGCTCGACGCGGTGAAAAGCGTCAACATCAACGGTGTCCGCCTGGCGCTCAGGAGCCCGCGGCTCGCGCGCGAGTACTTGTCGCAGTCGGTGCGCCGGTACGACGAGCTGATGGGTCACGGCCTGCCCCCGCGCGACCCGCTCGACTTCCTGTACGAGAGCGGGTGGGCCGTCCGTCAGCCGGCCGATCGCGTGGAGCTGCCGGTGGCGCTGAAGACACCGGGGGGCACGCGGCTGGACGAGCTGCTCGTGCTCGCGGCCGTCACCCGCGTCCTGCGCCCGCGCACGATCTTCGAGATCGGCACCTTCATGGGACGGACCACGAGCGTCTTCGCCCTGAACGCTCCCGCCGACGCGCGCATCCTCACGATGGATCTGCCGCTCGATGTCGACGTCGAGCGGGACGCGCCCGCGTATCTCGCCACCGACGTCGATCTCGTAAGGCAGCGGCGCGTGGGATCCCTGCTCGCCGAACTGAACCTCGCGCATCGCTGCCAGCAGTTGCTCTGCGACTCGCTGGTGTTCGACCCCGCACCGCACGCGCGCTCGGTGGAACTGGGATTCATCGATGGCGCGCACACGCTGCGCCACGTGAAGAACGACACGGAGAAGATGGCGTCGATGATGGCGGAGCGGGGGCTGGTGTTCTGGCACGACTACGGCGGGAAAGGGCAGTTCCGCGATCTGACCGGCTATCTGGACGATCTCGCGCGCCGCATCGGCATCTATCGAGTGCCGCAGACGACGCTGGCATGGGCGCCGGCCGGAGAGGTGAGAAGGATCGGCCGGTGATCGGCGTCGGCGCGTCGGATGCGCGCGGGACGCCGCGTGCCGGGCCCGTGCCTGCTACACGGCGGAGCGGCGCCGCAGATACTCCAGCACCCGCTCGAACGACACGAGCTCGTCGACGTCCTCCGCCGCCACGTCGACGCCGAATTCCTCCTCGAGGACGGTCAGCAGTGTCGCCGATGCGAGCGAATCCCACCCGGCCACCGACTCGGGCGATGCGTGCAGGATCTCGCCCTCGGCCAGCTCCGGGAACACCGCCCCGAAGACCTTAACGAGCCGCGCCTGCGTATCGCTCATCGCTCCGCTCGTCCTTGACGGTGACGCGGTGGGGAAGGGACGGACACACCGATGCGAAGCGCTCCGCCGTCAGCGCCGCGTTCCCCTCCGGCGCCTCGCCGAGCAGATCGCGGAGGGTCTGGGTCATCGGACCGTTCCGGGGCGTCTCGCGGTAGCCGAACGTGATCGCCGGCGCCGCGAATCTCCCGATGAGCGCCTTCAGGCACTGATGCTCGATGCGCCGGGCGAACGCCCGGCAGCTCATCACCCACGTGTCGACGTGGACGTTCGCGTCTTCCACCCGGCCGGCCAGGACCGCGACCTTTCCGAGCGGACCGAACCGATCCCGGTAGCTGGCGGTCAGCAGGAAGGCGCGGCGATCCGACAGGTGCTCGGCCCACTCGCGCTCCGTATACCGCCGGCCGTTCAGGTTGAACTGGTTCGTCTTGTTGACCAGCTCCAGCGCGCGCGCGTCTCCGGCGTCGAGGTGGAAGTCGAGCGTCAGCTCCGCCTGCGCGCGCTCGAGCACGGCCTCCGAGTAGCCGTCGGTGGCGTCGAGGGAAGCCGGCGCCTCCGCGTCGCGATGTCGGAGACTGGCCACCCGGATCCGGTCGTCCTCGGATACGACGGCGCGGCCGAACAGATCGCGCAGGCGGAGCAGCAGATCGTAGATGCCGCGCGGGTCGTGGGCGGGGAACAGTACGCAGTCGATCGCGGGATGCGCCGCCGCGACCTCCGCGAGCTCGATGGGGCTGTCGTCGACGAACATCACGCTGTCGGCGTGCACGTTCCAGGCCTCGAGCACGCGAGAGACCGCCTGTGCCTTGGAGCCCCAGCTCACGGCCAGCGGAAACACGTGCTCTCGCGTGAGGACCAGATCGTCGCGCGCGAACACCTCGTCCACGACCGCGGGATCGTTCTTGCTGGCGACACCGACGAAGACGCCCTCCTCCGAGAGCGCGCGCAGGAGCTGCTGGTACAACCCGTGCGCCTGGCTCTGATGTTCCAGGTCCCAGGAGACGTGTGCCGGACCATCTTCCCCGGCGATCCCCCGCCACAGCGTGTGGTCGAGATCCGTGATGAGGCCCTTCTTCGGCAGCGGGTTGTCCACGGCCCTCGCCAGGAGTTCGGCCAGCCTCGACGCATGCGCGGTGCGGTAGGGGAAGCCGGAGAAGAGCATCGACTTCACGTCGAACCGGTCGGCCGCAGGGGACACGGCCTCGATCGCCTGCGTGCCGATGACGCGGACGCGCGCGTGGCTCGCGGCGGCGGCGCCGAACGCGGACACATGGGCGCGCAGCTGCAGCTCGTGAGCGGACGACAGCCAGCCCGGGGTCGAAAACAGCGGCGGCAGCGGAAGCGTCGGCAGGCTCACGACCACCGGAGAAGCCGCGGCCGCGCCGCGCACCAGACGCTCGAGGCGCGTCAGCGTCTCGGCGGCATGCTCGACGATCTCGCCCGCCAGGGATGGCGACCAGCCGCCCAGCCGCCGGACGCCGAGACGCGGATCGAGGTCCGCCCACTCGAGGACGAGCACCACGGCGTCGACGCGCTCGCGCAGGCAGCGCTCGAGCGTCCCCGGAAGGTCGTCGTAGAGGCCGCCGATAATCCGGACGTGCCGCTCCGGGCGACGCAGGCGGAGCTGCGCGCAGAGGAACGTGTGCAGGTGCAGCGGCGTGAAGCCGCACGCGAGCGCCACGTGCATGGCGCCGGCCGTCGACGCCGGCGGGTTGGCCGCCGCAATGCGGAGGGCCTCCGCGAGCGTCAGCGGGCCCGGCGCGGGATCGGAGTCGGGTGTCGCCATCACAGCCCCCCTGTGTGGCCGGCCGTGACCGGTCCGCGCAGCGCGCCGTACGTGCGGCGCAGCAGGCGCGGCGCGATCTGCAGCCCGGCCTTGAGCAGCCGGAGCCGCGCGCGCCGCCAGCGGCCCGGTTCGTCACGTGCGGCGCGGGCGATCGCGGCGGCGGCGGCCCCGTAGTCGCCCGCCAGGAACGCGCGCCGTCCCAGGCCCAGCGCCAGCTCCGACCTGAAGCGCTCGACCTGCCGCGTCACCAGCGCCGCCTCACGTCGTGAGAGCCGCAGCGCGCGGTGCAGATCTTCGAAGGCCTCGATGGCGCCCGCGGCCATCTTCGCCGCATCGTGCGACAGGCTTCCTTCGCGCCGCGTGTGCCGGACCAGAATGGCGCGGTGATAGCGGATTCGCGCCCCGCGATGCGCCAGACGCGCCCACAGATGGAAGTCCTCGGAGCGGCGGAACCGGGGCTCGAAGAGCCCCGCGTCAATGAGGGCCTGGCGCCGCGCGATGACGCACGAGGTCAATACCGTGCAGCGCAGCGTCACGAGGCTCTCGAAGGTGACGGGCCCGCGCGAGGGCGACAGGCGCATCAGGTCGTAGCCGGCGGCTGGCGTGTCGCCGACGATGACGCCGTTCGAGTACACCAGGTCGGCAGGCCCCTCCGACAGCGCTCGTACCTGGGTCTCCAGATAGTCGGGCAGCCAGGCATCGTCGCTGTCGAGGAACGCGACGTACTCGCCGCGCGCCGCGAGGATGCCGCGGTTGCGCGCCGCGCTGGGGCCGCCGTTCTCCTGCTTCAGATACACGATGTGTCCGCTGAAAGGCGCGAGCGCCGCCTCCAGCGCGACCGTGTCAGGTGACCCATCGTTGACGACGACGATTTCGTCGGCGGGTCGGGTCTGCCGCAGGGCGGACTCCAGCGTGGCGGCGATGAACGCCGCGGCATTGTACGCAGGAATGATCGCGCTGACCGTCACGTCCGACGAACCGCAGGCCGGTCCGGCCGCCACGGCATCCGACCCGCGTGTGGGATTCACCGCCATGCGTGAACCATGCCGTAGGGGGCGCGGCCACCCGCGTCGTGAATCGATCCGAAGCCGCAGGCCGACAGGTGCCGGATGAGCGCGGTCTTGTCATGCGGACATCCCCGCGGCGGCTCGTGATACTCGAGACTGATGCGGCGGACGCGCGCAAGCTGGTCGGCGTCAGCTGCCATCAGCACCTCATATTCGCTGCCTTCGATGTCCACTTTCAGAAAATCGATCCGCTCCTCCGGCACGCGCGCCAGTACCTCGGCAAGCGGCAGCGCCGGCACCGTTCGGCCGCCGTCCGTCGGTTTGCTGGTCACGTGGCGCATCTGGCTGCCGTTCGGGTTGTCGGCCAGCCACACCGTGCGCTCGCTCGCGCTGAGCGCGGACTCGAACAGCTGCACACGGTCCTCGAGGCCGTTCATGCGCAGGTGCTCGACGAGCCGGCCGATGTTGTCTGGTGACGGCTCGATGGCGTAGATCCGCGCCCGTGGATTCCGGATGGCCGCCCAGCAGGCGAAGAGGCCGACGTTGGCGCCCGCATCCACGATCACCCGGTCGTCGGCGCGCAGCGGGTATACGTGATGAAAGTGAATCTGCCAGAGCGTCTCGAGATCCGTGTGCTCCTCGAGCCGGTAGGACGTGCCGTTGCGAAGCCGCACGGTGCGCGGCAGTCGCAGCCGCTTCAGCCCGACGTAGCTCGCCGCAATCGCCGGCCCCTGCTGCATCGCGCCCAGACAGGTGAACACCTCGGGCAGGCGGTCGATGTGCCGGATCGCCGTGCGAACGCGCTGCAGGTTCATGACAGCACCGGATCGTTTTCAGGTACCCGTGTCGCCGCCGGCCGCCCCGTCGAGTCCGAGGGGACGGCGTGCCGTTCGCCCACGAGGTTCGTCAGGCCGTCGCCGTCGCGACGCGTGATGTAGGCGCGAGGCGCGTCGAAGGCGGCGGACAGAAGGGGCGAGGTGCCGAGCAGGAAGTTCGAAGGCCCGCGCCGCCAGCCCGCGGCCAGGCAGCTCTCCTGCAGGAGCCGGTGCATCTGGTTGGTGATCACGAGGTCCGCGCCCGCCGCCCGGGCCTGCTCCACGGCGAGCGCGAGGCCGGCGCGAATCGCCGCCGGCGTGCCGACGCAGTCGGCCAGCGTCGCCACGGTGAGATCGCCGAAATACGGACTGCCGGACTGCCGCGCAATCGCCAGCGCGAACCAGCCCTCGGGCGCGCCGTCCCGCGTGAGCCTCCACGCGCGCACCGTCCGGCCGGCATCGCGGTAGAGGAACGGCAGGACGCCCGACGTCCGGCAGACGCCGAAGCTCGCGGCGCCCGCAAAGCCCTGCCACACCGCATCCGCCCACCCGGACCAGGACCTGACCGGCTCGCTCTGGAACCGGTGCGTCTCGCGTCTCACATCCGCCGGGACGCGGTGCGCGACGGCCGTGCCGATCGCGGCGATACCGGTCCTCGTGGCGAAGGCGGCCGCGAGCCGCCGTGCGCGCGTTTCACGCAGCGGCCTGAGCTCCCGCAGGCAGCGCGCGACGTCCAGCAGCCGGAAGAAGAAGGGGACGGCGTGAAGACGCCAGCCGAGCGCCTGCAGCACGCGGGGGAGCGGCGCGTCCGCGCTGCCCATCCCGACGGCGAACGCCAGCGGCTTCAGGCGCACGAGGTGCCGGATCATCTGCGGCGCCACGAAGGCGAACCGCCGGTCGATGATGCCCTCCGACACAGGCGACTGCAGGCTCACGACCGGCTGGACGCAGCCGCCCGCGATCGCCGGATGCTCCTGACACAGCATCCCGCCGCGCAGGTCGCCGTTCGAGTCCACGGCGACGTAATTCGTGAGCGTGGCGCTGCCCATCGCCACCGTGCTGGCGCGGGCCGGCAGCACGAACGCCGTCGGTGCGCATCCGTCGCGCATGCGGCGGTTGAACGCCGCCGCCGCGGCCTCGTGTTCCGGTCGGAACGGCTCGACGGCGATCTTCATGACGTCCCGTGGACGAGCTTGGCGGACAGCCACGACCACTCCAGCTGCCGCCGCTCGCCGCGCGTGAGCACGTGGACGCCGCGTTGGGCCGCCAGGTAGTCGAGCAATGTGGCCACCGGCACGAACCAACCCTTCTTCGCGGCCAGCCGCGTCATCAGCCGCCTGAACTCCGGATGCAGCCGGCCATCCTCGACGAAGCCGTGGCCGAAGTGCGTGTAGAGGATGCACGCGCCCCGCTCCGCCTCGAGGCGATCCTGCTCGACCTCGGCGAGCTGCCGGACGAAGCTCGAACGATTGGCCCCTTCCGCCGACGCGTACCACGCCTGGACGTAGGGGCGCTCGGGGTCCACGTACGGCATGACGGGGCAGGCCCGCAGCGTGTTGAGCGTGCGATAGACGAAGTTGCGGCAGTAGCGGATCCGGGAGCGGCAGACGTCGCCCCAGAAGCAGGGATGGCCCTCCACGTGGCCGAAGAAGCGGCGCGGTCCGCGGCTGATCGTCCGGTACAGCGCGCGGGCCGAGCCGCTCAGGCGCGCCGCGCCCCAGTAGATCGCGTCCTCGTTGTAGTGATTGGCCATCGAGACGGGATCGTGCCCGAAGTACGAGCGGAACAGATCCAGCGACCGGATGACGGCCGGGCGTTCGAGCGTGCCCGGCGCGCCGTTGTGATACGCGATCTCGAACCCCTTCTCCTGCAGCCGCCGGCAGAACGCCAGGTACTCGGGTGACTCGCACGTGTCGCCGCCCGAGTTCCGCTCCGGCGGTTCCATCACCCACACCGCCTTGGTCGTGCGCAGCCCGAGGTCGTCGAGCAGCGCGTACACTTCACGGCTCGCGCGCAGCGACTGCGCGTCGGGATCGTCGAAGACCGTGAAGGCGAAGTCCCGGCCCTCCGGCCACGGCAGCCCGTTCAGGGACATGCGGCACGGAGCAGGTCGGGGCGAGCAGCGAGAAGCACCCGGTCCCCCCTTGCCACAACCGGGCCAACCCGTCCGCGCCGCGCCGGCCGTTCAGCCCGGACCTTTCCGCGCCGACGCAATGGCCGGGTCGGCAACCAAACACCCATCCTGTTGCCGGCAGTGCCCACCTGAGGTGGCGCCGTTCCCTTCCGGTCACCCAAGCCCGGCGGTCCGGAACCAGCCGGGCAGTGATAGGCTACGCCGGCATGCAGGAGCACAAGCTCCCCCTCCTCGAGAAGATCGGCTTCGGTGCGGGAGACGCGGCGGTCAACGTCGTGATCTCCTCGATGTTCCTCATCATCACGTTCTTCTACACGGACATCTTCGGCCTCCGGCCCGAGCACCTGGCCGCGCTGTTCCTGGTCGTCCGCTTCATCGACGCGTTCACCGACCCGCTCATGGGGCTGCTGACCGACCGGTTCACGACGCGGTGGGGACGCTACCGCCACTACTTCCTGTTCCTCGCCGTGCCATTCGGCATCTCGGTCTTCCTGACGTTCACGACGCCGAACTTCAGCTACAACGGCAAGCTCGTCTGGGCGTACTCGACGTACATTCTCGTGACGCTGATCTTCACAGCTGTCACGATCCCGTACATCTCCCTGATTGGCGTCCTGACGGACTCCCCGTCCGAGCGGCTCTCGGCCAACGGCTACCGGCTGTTCTTCGCGAAGGTCGCCGCCTTTCTCGTCTCGATCGTCGTTCCGATCATGGCGAAGGCCTGGGGGCAGGAGAATCTCGCCGCCGGCTACCAGGCCGCGATGGGGACGATGGCGGCGCTCGCCACGGTGCTGTTCCTCTTCTGCTTCTTCACCACGACCGAGCGCCTGCAGCACAAGGTGGAGAAGGCGCCGATCGGGCAGCAGTTCTCGCACCTGATCCGCAACGACCAGTGGCTCGTGCTCTGTGCCGTCTGCGTCGTCGGGACGGTCGGGTACGTCGTGCGCGGCTCGGTCGCCGCGTACTACGCGAAGTACTACATCGGGGGCGACGAGACCATGATCGCGCGGTTCCTCGGCACCGGGGTCACCGCGGCTATCCTGGCGATGGTGGCCTCGACCTGGATCACCAAGCGCTGGTGCAAGGTGCAGCTGTTCCGATGGTCCCAGCTCGCGGCGGTCGCCCTCGGCGCCGTGCTCTTCCTCGCCGTGGCGCCGGGCGACGTCATGCTCGCGTTCGTGCTGTACTTCCTCTTCGCCTTCGTCATCGACCTGCACGCCCCGGTGTTCTGGTCGATGATCCCGGAGGCGATCGACTACGGCGAGCGGACGTCGCGGCTGCGCGTCTCGGGCCTGGCCTGGGGCGGCATCTCGTTCTGCCAGAAGGCGGGGATGGGGCTCGCGGGGGCGATCGTCGGCTGGCTGCTGACGTACTATGCCTATGTGCCGGACCAGCCCCAGAGCGGGTTCACGCTCACCGGGATCGCGCTGATGCTCTCGGTCATCCCCGCGGCGTTCCATCTCGCCATGGGGCTGCTGATGTTCCGCTACCGCATCACCGATCGCGTCTACCGGGAGCTGATGGGCGGGCCTGCCGCGGGCGCGCCGGGGCTGGCCGCCGACTACGTGAGCGAGACTCCGGGGATCTGAACGCGTCGTGAGCCCTGTCCTCGAGCCACTCATCCCCCAGCGGGCCGACCCGTTCATCCTGAGGCACGGCGACGGCTGGTACTACTTCATCGCCTCGGTGCCCGAGTACGACCGGCTGGAGCTGCGGCGCGCGCGGACGATTGCGGCGCTGGCGGCGGCCCCTCCCGTGGATGTCTGGCGCAAGCCGCCGTCCGGTCCGTACAGCGACCTGATCTGGGCTCCCGAGCTGCACCACGTCTTCGGCGCGTGGCACATCTACTTCGCGGCGGCGCCGTCGCGCGAGATCAAGGACGGGCTGTTCCAGCACCGGATCTACCTCGTGTCGACGGCCGCGGCGAATCCGCTGGAAGGGGACTGGTCTCCGCCGGTGCGCGTGGACACCGGGCTGGACAGCTTCTGTCTCGACGCGACGACCTTCACGCACCGCGGCGTGACGTATTTCGTGTGGGCCCAGAAGGACCCGGCGATCCCCGGCAACTCGAACCTGTACATCGCCCCGATGGCGTCGGCGGCGGCGCTCGCCGGACCCGGCGTGCGGCTGTCGATTCCGGAGCTCGATTGGGAGACGCGCGGCTTCGCCGTCAACGAAGGTCCTGCCGTGCTCATCCGGCACGGCCGCGTATTCCTCAGCTACTCGGCCAGTGCGACCGACGAGAACTACTGCATGGGGCTGCTCTGGGCGGCGGAGGAAGCGGACCTGCTCGACCCGCGAAGCTGGTCGAAGGGGCAGGACCCCGTCTTCCGCACCGACGCGGAGCACGAGATCTACGGCCCCGGCCACAACAGCTTCACCGTTGCCGGGGACGGCGCCACCGACGTCCTGGTCTACCACGCGCGCACCTACACGAACATCGTCGGGGACCCGTTGTGGGACCCGAACCGCCACACGTATGTGAAGCCCCTCGGGTGGGATGCCGGCGGCATGCCCGTGTTCGGCCGTCCCTCGGGCGTCGAGTAGTTCCATCATGGCGGCGATGTCGCCCGTGACCTCCACGCTCAGCCCCTTCACACGCGCCGCCAGCCTGTTTCTCGTCGGGCTCGGCGCCGCGGTCCTCATCGGATGGGTCTTCGACATCCACGTGCTCAAGGCGCTCACGGGCACGATCACGATGAAGGCCAACGCCGCGATCGGCCTGCTGACGGCGGGGCTGGCGCTCGGATGGGTGCACGACGATCGCCGGTGGGCGAGAGCTGCGGGAATGGCCTGTGCCATGTTGTCGGGGACGCTCGGCGTCCTGACGCTCAGCCAGCACGTGGCCGGATGGAACCTCCGGATCGACGAGCTGCTGTTCCGGGAGACGCCGGGTGCGGCGGCGACCGCGAGCCCCGGTCGCATGGGACCGAACTCGTCGACGAGCCTGTCGCTCTCGGCTGTCGCGCTGCTGTGCCTCTACCGCGGCGAGCGGCGCGGCATCGTCCTCGCGCAGATGCTCGGCGCGGTCGTCGCCGTCTTCGCCCTCGTGCCCACCGTGGGGTATCTCTACGGCGCCGAACAGCTCTACGCGATCGCGCGCTACACCGGCATCGCCGTCCACACGGGGATCGCGCTGTTCGTGCTCGCGCTCGGGATCATGACCGCACGCCCCGACCAGGGACCGGTGGCGGCCCTCATGAGCGACGCGCCTCACGGCGTGATGGCCCGGCGCCTCCTGCTGTCGGCGTTCGTCGTGCCGCTCGCGCTCGGGTACGTGCGTTTCGCCGGCGAGCGGCAGGGTCTCTACGACACCGGCTTTGGCATCGCCGTGTTCGCGGTCGGCGTCATCGTCCTGCTGTCGCTCACCATCTGGCGCACGGCGGTGGCGCTCTCGCGCAGCGAGCAGGCGCGGCAGTCCATGGAAGCCGCGCGAGACGAGCTGCTCGTGCGCGAGCGCGAGGCGCGTGAGCGCGCCGAACGCGCCGATCGCGCGAAGGACGAGTTCATCGCCGCCCTGTCGCACGAGCTGCGCACGCCGCTGAACGCCGTCGTCGGCTGGATGCAGATGCTGCAGCAGGGCATCCTCGCCGAGGCGACGCGGACGAAGGCGACGGAGGCCATGGCGCGGAACGCGCGGATGCTCGCGCGCCTCATCGAGGACCTGCTCGACACCTCGCGGATCACGATGGGCCACCTGACGATCGCTCGGGCGCGGGTGAACGTCGACGCGGTGGTGCGCGAGGCCATCGAGTCGGTGCTGCCCGCCGCGCACGCCAAGGGGGTGGCCATCGCGCTCCAGCCGGCGGCGAGAGAAGCCGCGATCGTCGGCGACGCGCAGCGCCTGCAGCAGGTCGTGTGGAACGTGCTCTCCAACGCGATCAAGTTCAGCCCCCCCGGCTCGACGGTCACGGTCGGGGTCACGGCTCCCGAGGGCGTCGTGGCGGTGAGCGTGCGCGACGAGGGCGAGGGCATTCCGCCGGAGTTCCTGCCTCACGTGTTCGATCGCTTCCGGCAGGACGACTCCGCGCCGCCGCGGGAGCGCAGCGGTCTCGGGCTGGGCCTGTACATCGCCCGTCACCTCATCGAGCAGCACGGCGGCACCATCGTGGCGGACAGCGAGGGCACCGGACGCGGCGCCACGTTCACCATACGGCTGCCTGCCGCCCGGACGGCAGGGGTGGCATCCGCGGAAGCCGGCGACCCCGGCGTCCGGATCTGACCGTTCCCGCAGGACGCCTCCTCGAGTCATGCCACTGCGTATCGAAGACTACGGGCTCATCGGCGACACGCAGACGGCCGCGCTCGTCGGCCGGAACGGGTCGATTGACTGGCTGTGCCTGCCGCGCTTCGACTCGGCCGCGTGCTTCGCCGCGCTGCTGGGCGAGGCGGGTCACGGGCGGTGGTTGATCGCGCCGTCAGACCCGGTCCGCGCCGTCCGCCGCAAGTACCGTCCCGAGACGCTGATCCTCGAGACCGAGCTGGAGACCGGCGAGGGGGCCATCCGCCTCATCGACTTCATGACGCCACGCGGGGACGAGCCGGACCTTGTCCGCATCGTCGAGGGCGTCCGCGGCGAGGTCAGCGTCTCGATGGAGCTGATCGTCCGTTTCGATTACGGCTGGGTGGTGCCCTGGGTGCGCCAGCTCGACGGCCACCTGCGGGCGATTGCCGGACCCGACGCGCTCTCGCTGTGGTGCGACGTGCCCACTCACGGCCAGGATTTCACCACGCGGGCGGAGTTCACGGTGCGTCCGGGCGAGCGCGTGCCCTTCGTGCTGGTGTGGCATGCGTCCCACCTGCCGCCGCCGCCGCGGACCGATGCGCTGCAGGCGCTCGCCGCCACGGAGGCGTGGTGGCGCGAGTGGTGCGGCCGCTGCACGTACGACGGCCCGTGGCGCGACCAGGTCCTGCGCTCACTGATCACGCTGAAGGCGCTGACGTACGCGCCGACGGGCGGCATCGTCGCGGCGCCGACGACGTCGCTGCCCGAGAAGATTGGCGGCGTTCGCAACTGGGACTATCGCTATTGCTGGCTGCGCGACGCGACCTACACGTTGTACGCGCTGATGATCGGCGGGTACACGGAGGAGGCCCTGGCCTGGCGCAACTGGCTGCTGCGGGCGGTGGCCGGCGACCCGTCGACGATGCACATCATGTACGGCGTGCACGGCGAGCGCCGGCTGCCCGAGATGGAGCTGCCGTGGCTGCCCGGCTACGAGGAGTCGCGGCCGGTTCGCGTCGGCAACCAGGCGGCGACGCAGCTCCAGCTCGACGTGTACGGCGAGGTCATGGACGTGCTGCACGTCGCGCGCCGCGCCGGCCTGCCTCGGGACGACGAGGCCTGGGAGGTGCAGCGCGTGCTGCTGCGCCATCTCGAGGGCGCCTGGCGCGAGCCCGACGAAGGCATCTGGGAGGTGCGCGGCCCGAGGCGCCACTTCACGCACTCGAAGGTGATGGTCTGGGTGGCGTTCGATCGCGCGGTCAAGGCGGTCGAGCGCTTCGGGCGCGAGGGCCCCGTCGATCGCTGGCGCCAGGTGCGCGAGGAGGTGCACGCGGAAGTCTGCCGGGAGGGGTTCGACGAGCGCCGCAACACGTTCACGCAGTACTACGGGTCGCACGCGCTCGACGCCAGCCTGCTGATGATCCCGCTCGTCGGCTTCCTGCCGGCGACCGACCCGCGGGTCTCCGGGACCGTGAGGGCGATCGAGCGCGACCTGGTCGTAGACGGCTTCGTGCAGCGGTACCGCACGCACGAGGACGTCGACGGCCTTCCGCCCGGCGAAGGGACCTTTACCGCGTGTACCTTCTGGCTCGCCGATAACTACCAGCTGCAGGGCCGATTCGAGGACGCCCGCCGTGTGTTCGAGCGGGTGCTCGGCGTGTGCAACGATCTCGGACTGATGGCGGAGCAGTACGATCCCGCCGCCGGGCGGCAGCTCGGGAACTTTCCGCAGGCGTTCTCGCACGTGATGCTGATCAACACCGCACGCAACCTCGCGCGCGCGCACGGGCCGGCGGAGGAGCGGAAGGAATAGCCCGCGCCAACCGGCGCCAGCTCTGCGGCGAGGGACGGTTCTGAGCCAACCCGATTCGTTTCAATCCAGGGAGGCCGACATGAGGATGCGGGAGCGGATGCAACGCGTACACGTCGCGGGCGAGGCTCGCGCGGGTGTGGCAGCGCTCGTCCTGTCGCTGAGCGCCGTTCCCGCGCTGGCCCAGGCGCCCGTGACGGACATACACGCGGAGGTGGCGGCCCTGCGGGCCGAGGTGCGCGCCCTGCGCGCCGATCTCGAGGCCATCCGGGCGAGTCTCGGCGCACGGTCACCGCTGATGCTGCGTGCGGCGCATGCCGTCCCGCCGAGCGCGCAGGGCGAGACTGCCGGCGCTGTCGAGCCTTCGTCGCAGGCCGCGGATCCGCAGGCGATCATCGAGATGCTCCAGACGCAGGTCGCGGAGCTGAGCCAGTCGAAGGTGGGAACCGAATCGCGCCTGCCGGTGCGCCTGTTCGGGACGATCCACAGCCACGTGTTCGGGAACTCCGGCAACGCGAACTGGCTCGACAATCCGAACCTCCTGAATCCGGTCCCGGCCGACGGCGAGAGCGGCACCTTCAGCGCGGCGCTGAGGCAGACGCGGCTGGGTCTGGTGGCGGACGGCCCAACCCTAGGGAGCTTCCGGAGCAGCGCGAACGTGGCAGTGGATTTCCTCGGCGGAATCCCCGGCTTCCAGACCGGACAGACGATGGGGCTGCCGCGCGTGCTGGTGGCGTTCGCGCGGCTGGAGAACGACCGGACGGCCTTCATGTTCGGCCAGGACCACGTCATGCTGGCGCCGCGCGATCCGACGTCGCTGGCGGCGTTCGCCTTTCCCCTGCTGTTCCGGTCGGGCAACCTCTATCTGCGCGCGCCGCAGGTGCGCCTCGAGCAGGCGCTGGGGTCCTATGCGCGCATCGAGGGCGGCATCGTCGCACCCATTGCGGGGGATGTGCCCGGCGAGGACTACCGGTTCGTGCCGCCGGCGCTCTCGGGGGAGCGATCGCGGCGACCGGGCCTGCAGACGCGCCTGTCGTTCTCCACGGGCGAGGCCGGTTCGCCGCGACTGGGCGAGATGGGCGTGTCGGGACACTATGGATGGGAGCGGCGCGAGACGACGCTGGCGAAGAGCTGGGCCGCCGCGCTCGACTTCGGGATTCGACGGGATCGCATCGGCGCGGCCGGGGAGATCTACGTCGGCGACAACATCGACGCGTTCGGGGGAGCGCTGGGCCTGGCTGCGCGCTCCGCGGGGGGCTGGGCCGAGCTGCAGCTCTTCCCGTCCGACCGGCTGTCCTTCGCCGCGGGTGCGGGCATCGACCGCGTGCGCAACGGCGTGGCGCTGCCGCGGCGGCGCAACCGGACGGCCTTCAGCACCGTGATCGTGTCGCTGACGCCGGAGCTGGAGACCTCGTTCGAGTATCGCTGGCTCGGGATGCTGCCCGGCGATGCGGTCGAGCGGCGGAACCATCATCTCGATTGGGTGTTCGCCTACAGGTTCTGAGACGTGTGAACTCCGGGACAGGAGAGGCAATGAGCGGGGAACGGCTGATGGTCCTGGCGACGGCGTTGCTGACGATGAGTCCGGTCATCTCGTCGGCGGGCCCCGTCTCGGGCACGGTCCGCACGACCACGCAGCCCGGGACTCCACCCGCACCCGCGGTGGTGTACGCGGAGCCGATCGACACGGCGCCGTCGAGGCGCGCCGGCGCGTACACGCTGGCCCAGAAGAACAAGTCGTTCAGCCCTCGCGTGCTCGCGGTGCCGGTCGGCTCGACGGTCGATTTCCCCAACAACGATCCGATCTTCCACAACGTGTTCTCGCTCTCCGGTCCGCAGCCGTTCGACCTGGGCCTCTACCGGTCCGGAGAGACGCGCGCACGCACGTTCACGCGACCCGGCACGTACCGCGTCTTCTGCAACATCCATCCGCAGATGTCCGCCATGATCCTCGTGGTCCCCACGCCTCATGTGACGGTCGCGGACCGGGACGGCCGGTACGTGCTCGATCTGCCGCCCGGGCGTTACCGCGTGACCGCGGTCTCGGAGCGCTCGGCGCCGGCTTCGGTGGAGGTCGAGAGCTCGCCCGGCGCCGCGGCAGCCCCGGAACTCACGCTGGACGAGTCCACGTGGGTCTTCGTCCGGCACAAGAACAAGTTCGGCGCGGACTATCCCGCCAGCGCCTACAAGTAGCGAACGGCGGCCCTCAGGTCTCCACCTCGGCTCCGGCTCCGGGACCGAACCGCGAGCGCCGGAGCTGAGAGGCGGCATCGAACGAGCCAGGTAGTGCGGTATCGCACGATCATCGCGTGCGCGAGGACGGCGGCGCGAGCGTGCGCGTCAGCCAGAGCGCACCGAGCGCCGCGGCAATCAGGGTGATGACGCCGACTCCGAGCAGTCCCCGCTGGATGCGGCGGAACGGGGCGATCGCGTCCTCGCGTGACTTGAGGACGACCGCGAGTACCGGCGGGTCGGCGGCGAGCGGGACCTCGCGAACCGCGAAGCGCTGCGCCCCGAGCGCGACGCCGCCCGGACGACCGGAGTCGCGCTGCCACGCCCGCCACTCCTCTGCGGACCGCCACGGCGCCTCGCCGCCCGGCAGCGTCGTGGCGAGAAGGCTCTCCGGCGCGAGCAGCACGATCTCGTCGAGGGTGACGTCGCGCAGATCGCTCGCGAAGGCCGCGTCGATCGGGGCGGCGGCGACCACGTAGCCGAAGATCGTGCCACCTGCGGCCGCGGGCGCGCCGGCCGCATGATACGGGCGGTCTGCGACGGTGACCACGGCGGGCCGGCCGTCGGCCGTGGCCAGCTCGTCGAGCCACGCCTCGCGTCCGCCCGCCTGTCCTGCCACGGCCTGGTCGGTCCGGGCGAGGAGGTCGCCGTTCGCGCTCAACGCCACCAGCAGCGGCGTGCCCGGATTGCTCTGCTGATACGAGAGCAGGTGGTCCTGGATCGTGGCCGCATCGGTCTCGGTGAACAGCGCATTCAACTGCGGGAAGGAGGCGACCAGGCGCGCGGTGAGCTCCAGGCGAACCAGCCGCTCGCCGTGCACGCGCGCGACGAGCCGTTCGGCGCGCGCCAGCTCCGCCTCGAGCGCGTCGGTCGCGAGACGGTCGGCGGTGAACCGTACGTAGCCCCAGGTAGTCGCCCACAGGAGCGTGAGCGCGCCGAGCAGCAGCACCATCGACCGCGCGCGCAGGCTGCGCAGCATGCGGCCCGACCGCTCGGCGAGGGCGGGGAGCGCGGCCGTCTCGCCCGCGGCGAGCGACTCGAAGAAATAGGCCAGGTCCCGGGTCGAACCGGGCCGGTCCTCCGGCCGCTTCTCGAGACAGCGCTCGATCAGGCGCGCCGCGCCCGGCGTCAGTTCCGGCACGAGGCGCGACAGCGGCTCCGGCTCCTCCCGCAGGATGGCCGTCAGGGTCTCGACCGTCGAGTCGCGCTTGAACGGGTGCCGACCCGTCAGCAGCTCGTAGAGCATGCCGCCCAGCGCGAACAGATCCGTGCGAGTGGTGACCGGCTTCTCATCGACCTGCTCGGGCGACATGTAGGTCATCGTGCCGACGAGCATGCCGGGATTGGTGACGGCCCGTGTCATGGCATCACCGGAGCTGCCAGGCACCTCCTCCTGCACGGCGAGCCCGAAGTCGAGCACCTTCACCCGGCCGTCGCGCGTGAGGAACACGTTCTCCGGCTTGAGATCGCGGTGCACGATCCCGCGATCGTGTGCCGCCGCGAGCCCGTGCGTGATGTGGGCGGCATATTCCAGCGCGCGGCGCCAGGGCAGCGGACCGCCCCTGAGCAGGCGATCGCGCAGCGTCTCGCCCTCGAGGAGCTCGGTGACCGCATACGCGATCCCGCCCTCGGAGCCGACGTCGTGCAGGGAGAGGATGTTCGGGTGGTTCAGCGCTGCGACGGCGCGCGCCTCGCGCTCGAAGCGCTCGGCCGCGTCCGGCATCGAGAGCGTGGCCGGGAGGACCTTCACGGCAACCTCACGGTCCAGCCGCGTATCGCGGGCCCGGTAAACCTCGCCCATGCCGCCGGCGCCGAGCGGCGCGAGGATTTCGTATGGACCGAGGCGGGTACCCTGGGCGAGCGGCACGGCGATTCCGGTTGTGCTGCGAGGACGTCGGGCGAGTATAGCCCACGGCCCTGCTGACGGCGGGACGCGCCCGGCATGGCGCCCGCTACCTGGCAGTCGACTGCCTGGACGGCATCGAGTTCACGAACTGGCGGACGATGGCCTCGATGCCGGGATCGATCTGGAAGCCGAGTCGCAAGGCGCGGCTGACGTCCAGCGCGCCCGCCCAGCTCCCCACGATGCGGGTGACGTGCGGGTCCGGCTCGCAGCGGACGCGCGAACGCGCCTCGAGGCCACCGACGCGCTCGAGCGCGTCCAGCATCCGGCCTGCCGTGACCGTGAGCCCGGGGAGACTGACGATTCGGTTCCCCTCGAGCACGGGCGCGGGCAGGAACCCGGCGTGGACCAGGTTCATCGTCGCCATCTCGGGGGAGCAGATCCACAGGCGCATGTCGAGCGGTACCGGACACGTCGTCTCCAGGCCTGCGAGCGGTTCGCGGATGAGGCCGCTCACGAAGGACGAGAGCGCCGCGTTGGGCCTTCCGGGACGAACGGCCACGGTGGGCAGGCGAACAGCGATCCCGTCCACGAACCCCCGGCGCGAGTACTCGGCCACCAGCATTTCGCCGATCACCTTCTCCGCGCCGTAGGAGGACTGCGGCCGCGGCCAGAGATCGTCCCCCACCATCGCCGGCAGCGGTCCGCCGAAGACCGCGATCGTGCTCGCGAAGACGAACCGGGGCGGCTGCGGCAGGCGGCGGCAGGCCTCGAGGAGCGCGCGCGTGCCGTCCACGTTGACCTGCATGCCGCGATCGAAGTCGGCTTCGGCCTCGCCGCTGACGATGGCCGCGAGGTGGTAGACCGCATCCGGGCCGGGCTCGACCAGAGAAGCGGCGAAGTCCGGGTCGGCGATCGAGCCCGTCCGCGCCTCCACGCGGGAGTCGCCGATCGGGCAGGCGACGACGTCCGCGCCGAGCACCTGCGAGACATCGGGCCGATCCGGCCGGCCCTCGAGCAGCGCCGCGATCAGGCGGCTCCCGAGGAATCCGGCGGCGCCGGTGACGAGGACGCGCATGGCGTCTCATGCTAACGTTCGCCGCGTGCAGACACCACCGAAGATTGCCCTCGTGACCGGGGCGGGCACCGGCATCGGCCGGGCGGTCGCCGTGGGGCTGCTCAACGGCGGATATCGTGTGGCGCTCGCCGGGCGGCGAGAGGCCCTGCTCCACGAAACCGCCCGCGAGTCGGGGGCGGCGGCGGGAGACGCCCTCGTCGTGCCGGCCGATGTCAGCGATCCCGCTTCCGTCCGGGCGCTGTTCGACGAAACCCGCGAGACGTTCGGGCGGCTCGACCTGCTGTTCAACAACGCCGGCGTCAGCGCGCCCGGTGTGCCGCTCGAAGACCTGACGCTGGATCAGTGGCGATCCGTCCTGGACGCCAACCTGACCGGCGCGTTCCTCTGCACGCAGCAGGCGTTCCGGCTCATGAAGGCCCAGGAGCCGAGGGGCGGCCGCATCATCAACAACGGCTCGGTCTCCGCGTACGCGCCGCGTCCGGACTCAGCGCCCTATACGGCGAGCAAGCACGGCATCACCGGACTGACGAAGTCCACGTCGCTCGACGGCCGGAAGTACGACATCGCGTGCGGGCAGATCGACATCGGCAACGCCGCGACCGACATGAGCGCCCGGTTCGTGACCGGCACGCTCCAGGCCACGGGCGAGACGGCCGTGGAGCCGCGCATCGACGTCGCGCACGTCGTCCGGGCGGTGCTCTACATGGCGAGCCTGCCGCTCGAGGCCAACGTGCAGTTCATGACGGTGATGGCGACGAAGATGCCGCTCATCGGGAGAGGCTGAGCGCCTGCGCGGGGCTCAGGGCCCCGCACCTGCGGGAGAACCGCGGTCGCCTACATGGAGTCGAGCATCCGGTAATCGGGGTTCTTCTCGGTGGTGTAGCGCAGATCGTAGTCGGAGGCGAAGAGGAGCACCGGACGATCGCGGCGATCGGTCGTCTGCATCACGCCCGTGAACGGCAGGCTGAGCGGCGGCGCGTCGTCGCGAAGCGGCACCGGCCAGCGCGCGGCGACGTGAGGAAGCGGATCGACCTGGCACGGCATGGCGTATTCGGAGGCCATCCGCGCCTGAATGACGTCGAACTGCAGCGCGCCGACGACGCCGACGATGGGATAGCGCGGGCCCGACACCGGCAGGAACACCTGCAGGAGGCCTTCTTCCGCGAGCTGGTGCACGGCGTCATCGAACCGCTTCGGGCGGACGTCCGCGGGGCGCAGCGTGCCGAACCGTTCCGCTGGGAACTGCGGGATCGGCGGGAAGCGGACCGGTTCCCCCGCGTACAGCGTGTCGCCGATGGCGAGCTGGCCGGGGTTCACGAGGCCCACGACGTCTCCCGCGTACGCCTCCGGCACGGTTTCCCGGTCCCGCCCGAAGAAGCGGTAGACCCGCGACAGGCGCAGCGTCGTCCCGAGCCGCTCGTGCGTGACGAGCATGTCTTTCGCGAGACGGCCGGAGCAGACCCGCAGGAACGCCACGCGGTCGCGGTGGCGCGGGTTCATGTTCGCCTGGATCCTGAACACGAACCCGGAGAAGTCCGCATCGGTCGGGCTCACGATGCGCGTCTCCGTGAGGCGCGGCGACGGAGGCGGCGCCAGCGAGACCAGCGCCTTCAGGAACGGTTCGACGCCGAAATCGTGCAGCGCGCTCCCGAAGAACACGGGCGTCTGCCGCTCGCCCCGGTACTCCGCCGCGTCGAACTTCGTGCCGGCGCCGCCGATGATCTCGACGGCGTCGACCAGCTCGTGCTGCACGCGCGGTCCGACGAGCGCGGTCACCTCCGGATCGCGCGGATCCGTCACGGCGATCGGCGCGTGTCGCACCCCCCCGCCCTGGCGCTCGTAGATCAGCACCGCGTGCGCCGACAGGTCGTACACGCCGCGGAAGTCGAGGCCGTTTCCGAGCGGCCAGTTCATCGGCGCCGCGGCGATGCCGAGCACGCGCTCGATCTCGTCCATCAGCTCGAACGGATCTCTCGATGGCTGATCGAGCTTGTTGACGAACGTCAGGACGGGAATGCGCCGGGTCCGGCAGACCTCGAACAGCTTGAGCGTCTGCGCCTCGATGCCCTTGGCGGCATCGATCACCATCACGACGCTGTCGACGGCGAGCAGCGTGCGGTAGGTATCCTCGCTGAAGTCCTGGTGCCCCGGCGTGTCGAGCAGCGTGACGTGATGGCCGTCCATCTCGAACTCGAGCGCGGTGGCGCTGATCGAGATGCCGCGCTGCTGCTCGAGCTCCATCCAGTCCGACGTCGCGTGTCGGCGCCCCTTGCGGCCGCGCACGGCCCCGGCGAGCTCGATCGCCCCCGCGTACAGCAGCAGCTTCTCGGTCAGCGTGGTCTTGCCGGCGTCGGGGTGCGAGATGATGGCGAAGGTGCGGCGGCGGCCGACCTCGCGGGCGAGGACGTCCTGTTCGAGCGCGCGCTCGGTGGTCGAAGGCGATTCCCGCATGGTGACGTTCGCGAACCCTGCTGGATCAACGGCACCGGCAGGCGGACACGGTGCGCACCCGCAACGTGTCCGCGGTGCGCTCTGGCGAGGAGCGGAGCAGGGAAAGTGTACAGTGTCGCAGAGTGTTGATCAAGCATCCGATTGGGGGTGTTCATGGCGGCTTGCCATGACAGGCTTTCGGTGACGAGGGTGCGTGACCGTCTGGAGGCGCGCCGCGCGGAGCTCACCGGACTGATCGCGAACGCCCGCGCGTCGGACGAACCGGTCGCGCCCGACAAGGCCCTCGGGCGGCTCACGCGGCAGGACGCGCTGCAGCAGCAGCAGATGGCCGCGGAGCTGATGCGCCGCCACGAGCAGGAGCTCGTCCGGATCCAGCACGCGCTGCGCGCGATCACGGAAGGGACGTACGGCCTCTGCCAGCGCTGCCGGGAGCCCATCGCGGCCGCACGCCTGGAGGCGATGCCCTATGCCGTCCTCTGCGTCGGCTGCGCCGACCGGCGGCCAGCGCCGCGGCGGTGAGGTCTCGCGCCGGGTGTCATGCGGCGCACACGTAATCCCTGCCTTCGACAAATCCCATCACCGTGAGATCCCGCCGGATCTCGGTCCGCGGCCCCTCGTGGGCCACGGAGATCACGAGGGGTCGCGGCTCGAGCGCAGGCAGCCGTTCGGGCCGAATCACCGGCGCGCCGTGAATCCGCTTGCCGATCCGCGTCGGCTTGACCTCCACGATATGCGACGGGGTCTTGCCGAGCGCCGCGAGGGCGCGTCGCAGCGCACGTCCGGTTCCGCCGTATCCCCACAGAACGTAGTCACGGCGGTTGCCCAGAAATCCCGCGGCGAGATAGTGCGCTTTGCAGGCCGTGAACTGCGAGATGGAGTACCGCTGGTCAGTGCGCGAGAGGCTCTCGGCGCGGTTGCGCCAGAGGAGCAGCCGGCGCGGGACGACGCCGATGCGCAGGCCTCGACCGAGCGCGCGCAGCAGCAGGTCGTAGTCCTCCGGCCAGGAGCGGTCGTCGTACTTCAGATCCGCCATCTCGCGCCGCATCATCAGCGTCGGATGCGCGACCGGGCACTCGACGAACGCATCGCGCGCGACGTCGTCGGCGGACCGCAGGCCGTTCAACCAGCGTTCGTACTGGCGCAGTCCGGGTGCCATGGACCTGCGCGGGCAGATGCGGACGTGAGAGCCGACGGCGGCCAGTCCCGGGTCGCCGTCCAGCGCGCGCAGCTGCGCCGCCAGCCGATCCCGGTGCATCACGTCATCGGCGTCCATCCGGGCGACGAGCGGCGCCCGCGACTCGGCGATCCCGTGATTCAGCGCCGTCACGAGGCCCCGAGCGGGCGTCGAGACCAGGCGCACTCGCGGATCCTCGCGGGCGACGCGCGCGGCGAGCTGTGCCGTCCCGTCCGTCGAGCCGTCGTCCACGATGAGGCATTCCCACGCGGCCAGTGTTTGCCGCCTGACACTTGCCAGGCATGCCGGCAGCGTCGCGGCGGCGTTGCGGGCGGGGAGCACGATGGACACGGCGGGAGTCATCGAGGGCGGCGGTGCGTTCGAGCTATGTCCCGGAGCGCGGCTCTGCTCGGTCCCGGGCATGGCCATTGCTGCCCCGCTTCGCTTCTGCTGCCAGAGGCGCACCAGGGGGAAAGATGGGTAGATGATTCGTCATTGTAAGGGCCGCCGCTGCCGCCATGAGCTCGACCGCGTCGGCGCAGACCGTCTTCTGCGGAGAGGTGACCGGAGGCACCATTGGCATCGGGACGCTGGACCTCGCCGTGCCGGAGCTTCATCTCATGGGCACCGGGCTACTTCTACTACGACGTCCGGCAGGTCATCTACAGCTTCAACACGCCATAGGAGATCTGACCGTCGTCCGCCCCGCGTTCACCTAAGCGCGCCCGGTGGCGCAGGAGTCACGACCATGGTTCGGACGTTCTTCGTCGCATGCCTTGCCGTCGCCACGATCGCGTCGACCGCCTCGGCGCAGACACGGTTCTTCAGCGGGGAGATCACAGGGGGATCGATCGCGGGCTTCATCAGTGGTGTGGAGATTGGTGGACAAATCAACCTGACGGGACCGGGTTTCCACATCGTGGGCAGTATCGCGAATCCGGGACGGCTGCCAGGCAACAGTTGCAGTGATTTCCCGTGCGTGCCCGGGGACGACGTAAGCCTGTCCTCGTTCTTCATTGGTACCGTCTTCGACAACCTCACCATCGTCGCTGGCCGGGTGACCGTGAACGGGGAGACGCTCGAGCCCGCCAATGTGGAGATGGGACTGTTCACCCTGGAAGCCGAGCCCGTCACCATTCCGAAAGGCAATCGCAGGAAGCTGGTGCTGAGCACGCCATTCGTCCTGATGAGCGGGGCGCCTCAGGAGCAGATACTGACGATTCGTGTGCGGGTGTTCCGCGCGGACGAGTCCTTGACGGCCGAGCCGTGGGCGGTCGGCGACATCAGCGGAAACGGCGTGGTGACGGGGATCTATGAGCGATTCAGCATCAGGAGCCCTCTTGAGGCGGGAACTCCGGCGCCGCGCCGGGTGTTCCTCTACGCGCTGCGCGAGATCATCTACAGCTTCATCGCGCCTTGACGCCCGGGCGTTCCGCGAATGACGGGCGACATCGAGCCGCACCGGAGGTCTCGGGGAGCCAGCCCAACTGTTTCGGTGGATCATTGGTATCGATACTGCAGGGCTGCGCAGGGCCGGCCGGCCAAGCCTCGAGGGGAGAGACGATCGGAAGATGGCGACCCAGTTCTCGACAGCGACCGAACCCGTGAGGGTGGCAGATACCCACGCAACGGAGGTCGCCCGTGGCGAGCGGTTCGAGTTCGGCAGCAACTGGGCGCGCTTCCTGACCGTACTCGACGAGCCCCGGATTCGCGCTGCGGAACGCGCGCTCCAGCAGATGCTGCGCAGGCCCCGGCTCGACGGCCTGCGCTTCCTCGACATCGGATCCGGCAGCGGCCTCTCGAGCCTCGCCGCCCGGCGCCTGGGCGCCCAGGTGCACTCGTTCGATTTCGATCCGCAGTCGGTGGCGTGCACGACGGAACTGCGGCGCCGGTACTTCCCGCAGGATCGGAGCTGGGTGATCGAGCGCGGCTCCGCCCTCGACGCCTCATACATCCGCTCCCTCGGCGTCTTCGACATCGTCTACTCGTGGGGCGTGCTGCATCACACGGGACAGATGTGGGAGGCGCTCGGCCTGGCGGCCGTTCCGGTGGCGCCCGGCGGGACGCTTTTCATCGCGATCTACAACGACACGGGGAGCCAGGCGCGCCGGTGGCGCGGCATCAAGCGGACGTACAACGCGCTGCCGCGGCCGCTGCGCGTGCCCTTCGCGGTGGCGGTGACGCTGCCCGGTGAGGCGAGGAGCCTGGCCGGCGCGATGCTGCGGGGACGGCCCGGCAACTACGTCCGTTCGTGGACGCAGTACCGCGCACTGCGCGGGATGAGCCGCTGGCATGACATCATCGACTGGGTCGGCGGCTATCCGTACGAGTTCGCGACACCCGACGAGATCTTCGAGTTCTACCGGGAGCGCGGCTTCGTGTTGACCAACATGAAGTGCGGCGGCGTCGGCCTCGGGTGCAACGAGTTCGTCTTCCTGCGCGACAGGTAGGGCGCGCTCGCCGAGCGCGCCGGCAGCGCCCAGGCGGTTTCGGCGAAACCGCCCTACCGGATGCGCTCGGCGAAACCGCCCTGCCGAAAGGCGGTTTCGGCGAAGGCCGCGCTACCGTGCGATCCGTTCAGGGTGCGTGTAGACGTTGAAGCGGCCATCGCGTACGAAGCCGAGCAGCGTGATGCCGGCTTCCCGGGCGAGGTCGATGGCCAGGCTGCTCGGCGCCGAGACCGCCACGACGAGCGGGATCCCCCCGCGCCACGCTTTCTGGACGATCTCGAAGGACGCGCGGCCGCTCACGGCGAGCAGTGCCTGCCGGAGCGGGAGCCGATCGCCGGCGAGCATCCGTCCGAGCAGCTTGTCGACGGCGTTGTGGCGGCCGACGTCTTCGGCGCAGGCGACAGGACGTCCGTCCGTCTCGAAGAGCCCGGCCGCGTGCAGCCCGCCCGTCTCGGCGAAGGCCGGCTGCGCGGCGCGCAGCCTGGCGGGCAGCGCTGCGAGCGTCTCGGCCGGGATCGACCAGTCGGCCGCGCAGCGCGGCGCGTCGAGCACGAGCGAATCCAGGGTCCGGCGGCCGCAAAGACCGCACGAGGCGTTCATGGCGACCGGCCGCCGGCTGTCCAGGGCCTCGGCCACCGCCTCGCCGCGCCCCCGCACGAAGACGACGTTGACGAAGCCGGTGTCGGGGTCCTCGTCCACGCGCTCGAGATCACCTCTAGTCCGCAGGACGCCTTCGGTGAAGAGGAATCCCAGCGCGAGGTCGCGATCGGCGCCGGGCGTCCGCATGATGATCGAGAAGGGATGTCCGTTGAGCCGCACTTCGAGCGGCCGTTCCACGGCGACGCGGTCCGGCGTCGGCCGTGCCTCCCCGAAGCGCAGCACCTCGACGGTCTGAACCGTGTCACGGGTCATCGGCAGTGCGCCGTATGATACCGCCAGTCCATGCCCCTCTTCGGGTTCGGCCGGCAGAAGCCGCATCACTACCTCGAGATGGCGCGCATCGCGTGGGAGAACCGCGGCGAGTGGCCGTTCGCCTGGCGCATCCTCACGCGCGGCGTGTGCGACGGCTGCGCGCTCGGCACGTCCGGCCTGTCGGATTGGACGCTCCCGGGGACGCACCTCTGCATGGTGCGGCTGGAGCTCCTGCGGCTCAACACGGCTCCAGCGCTCGATCCGGCCCGGCTCGAGGATCCCGCGCCGCTGACACGTCTGCCGTCCGCGGATCTGCGCGCGATGGGCCGGCTGCCGGAGCCCATGCTGCGCCGTGCCGGCCAACGGGGCTTCCGGGTCGTGAGCTGGCCGGACGCCTGTGACCGGATTGCCGCGGCGGCGCGCGCCGCCGACGGGCAGCGGATGGCGTTCTATCTCACCTCGCGCGGCATCACGAACGAGGTCTACTACGCGGCCCAGAAGGCGGCGCGCTTCCTCGGCTCGAACCACGTCGACAACTCGGCGCGGCTCTGCCATGCGGCCTCGACCGTCGCGATGAAGCAGATGCTCGGCCACGGCGCCGCCACCTGCAGCTACCGCGACTGGCTGCACGCCGATCTCATCGTCTTCTTCGGGTCGAACGCCGCGAACAACCAGCCGGTCACGATGAAGTACCTGCACTACGCCAAGAAGAACGGCGCGCAGGTGGCGGTCGTGAACCCGCTGCGCGAGCCGGGACTGGAGCGCTACTGGATTCCATCCGTCCCTGGAAGCGCGCTGCTGGGCACGGCAATCGCCGATCACTGGTTCCAGGTCCACACGGGCGGCGATCTCGCCTTCCTGGTCGGCGTGCTGAAGGCGCTCGCCGGAAGCGGCGGCCTCGACGAGGCGTTCGTGCGCGAGCGCACGACCGGGTTCGCCGAGGCGCGCGCGGCGGCCGAATCGGCGTCCTGGGCCGACGTCGAGGAACAGAGCGGCGTCACGCGTGAGCGCATCACGGCTTTCGCCGATCTGCTGGTGTCGCGCCCCGGGACCGTGTTCGTGTGGTCGATGGGGCTCACCCAGCACGCCCACGGTGTCGAGACCGTGAAGGCGCTCGTGAACGTCGGGCTCGCGCGGGGACTGCCCGGACGCGCTCACGCGGGGCTCGTGCCGATTCGCGGTCACTCCGGAGTGCAGGGCGGCGCCGAGGTGGGCTGTCAGCCCTCGGTGGACGCAGCCACGGCCCGACGGTGGCAGACGGTGTGGGGCTTTCCGGTTCCGGACCCGCCGGGATGGACGGCGACCGAGATGGTGGCCCGCTCGTCGGCCGGCGACGTCGATCTGTTCTGGATCGTCGGCGGCAACTTCCTCGAGACGCTGCCGGACGAACCGCGCACGCGCGCGGCGCTGAGGCGGCCGCGCCTGCGCATCCACCAGGACATCGTCCTCAGCTCGTCGATGCTCGCGGACTGCGATGGCGACGTCCTGGTGCTGCCGGCTGTGACGCGGTACGAGTCGCCGGGCGGGGGGACCGGGACGTCCACCGAGCGGCGGATCATCTTCTCACCCGAGATTCCCGGACGTCGCGTCGGGTCCGCGAAGCCGGAGTGGTGGGTCTTCCGCGAGGTGATGGTGCGCGCGCGTCCCGAGCTGGCGCACCTGGCGGGCCTGGAGGACGCGGCGCGGATCCGGCAGGAGATCGCGAAGGCGATCCCGCTCTACGACGGCATCGAACGGCTGTCGGAGAAAGGGGATCAGGTGCAGTGGGGAGGCGCCGCACTGTTTGCCGACGGCCGGTTCGCCACCGCCGACGGCAAGGCGCGATTCGCGGCAGTAACCCTGCGGCAATCACCGCAGGACGGACGCCTCACCGTGTCGACACGCCGCGGCAAGCAGTTCAACTCGATGGTGCACCGCTCCGCCGATCCGCTCACCGGCGCCGCCCGTGACGACATCCTCATCAGCCGTGCGGATTTGTCGCGCCTCGGGCTGGCCGACGGGGCAGCCGTCACGCTCCGGTCGCCGCACGGGGCACTCAGGGGAAGGCTGCGGGCGGCAGACATCCGGCCCGGGAACCTCGAGGTGCACTGGCCGGAGGGGAACGTGCTGCTGGCCGCCGATCGCGTCGACCCCGACTCCCTCGAGCCCGATTACAACGCGAGGGTCTCCATCGAGGGATGACGCTGCCAATTTCCATTACTCGAGAGCGATGACGAACTGACCTTCCTGAAGGAAGGTGGCGTCCATCTGCGCCTCGTGGCCCTGCCGCAGCGAGGCGACGGTCTGCGCCAGGCTGCTCATGTACTGCTGGCGTGTGAGGGTCAGGCCCGGGGTGGCGGCGCTGCTGGTGAACCAGAAGTGAAACGGCTGTGAGGGTCCAAGCGCGCCGCTGCCGCCGATGCCGGTGAGGCGGGCGCGTGCGAATGCCTCGACGACCTCCGCCTCGGGATTGTCATGAGCGCCGTTCCCGCAGAAGACGTAGTGATCCGCGGTGACGCGCTTCACGAAATCCTCCGTGACGTTCGCGAGCGCGCCGTGATGCTGAATCTTCAGTACGTCGACGTGAATCCGTCCGGACCCGTCGAGCTTGCCGTGCCGCGCGAGACCCTCGAGGATCTCGCTCGAGACCCCGTCTCCCGTCAGCAGCACGCGCCGCGCGCCCTCCTCGACCAGCAGGATCAGCGACGCCAGGTTCGCCGCGGTGACATCGCCGAGCCCCTCGCCGAGCGCCGCTTCCATCAGGGGGCTTGCGACGAAGCTCGGGTGGAGGGTTCCGAGGTTCTCCTCGTCTTCGAGCATCCGCCGGTGCAGGCCCTCGAGCTTGTCCCGGTTCGTGCCAATCCACTGCTCCCAGCACGTCCGGAGCTTCTCGATGTCATCGTCGGAAGGGCCGACGACGAAGATCTCGAGCGCGCCCAGCGAGACGCGCTCACCGGTGGCGGGCTGCGCCGCGGTGCCGCGCTTCATCACGCCGCCGCCCGAGCGCGGGTTCAGCGGAATGTCGAGGTGCTCGGTCGAGAGACGGCGTGAGAGCTCCATCGAGGACAGCTCGCCGGTCGCCAGATCGTCGATCTCGGAGGCCCGATCACGAAGCGTCTGGTCGGACGATCCCGCGAGCACGGTCGCGACCGTCTCCAGCAGGCCCTCCGTGACCTCGCCCAGATCGTCGCCGAGCAGCCGGAACAGCCCGTTGTGCCACACCTCGCCGATCGTCGCCGGCCGCTTCGCGGCGGGCGGGTTGCCGTGCGGGGGCGAGAGCGACTGCAGGAACTCGAACCTGCGCCAGTCGACCTCGTCTTCGACCAGCCTCAGGATGCCGGAGATGTGATCGTCGTCGATATGCGAGACGCAGATGACGTCGAGGGACTGGTCGGCTTCGCGGATCTGGGCGATGGCTGGCCGCGTGTGCTTCTCGTAGGTGCCCTTGCGTCCGCCGTCCACGAGGACGTGCCGTGGCGGGTCGTCGCCCGACGAGAGGAGCAGACAGTCCCCGTCCCCCGCATGGAACACCGTGAGCTTCATGATTCGGCGTCCAGATCGCGTGGCGAGAACGGCTTCGACACCTCGTCGAGGCAGAGGTTCGCGCGGATGCGGCCGAAGCCGGCGGCGTCCTGCCACCGGTAGTCGGAGCCCGGCAGCGGCTGTGCCGTCCGGCGCATCATGCCCAGGATCTGCGTGGCCGTGAGCCGCGGCTCCCTCAGCAGCATGAGCGCCGCGACGCCCGCCACGTACGGGCTGGCCATGCTGGTGCCGGTCATGGCGATCCAGCGCCGATCGGGCGAGGCAAAGCCCCGGGCCGCGACGACGACGGTGCCCGGCGCGGCGATCTCCGGCTTGTAGCGCCCGTCGCGCGTCGGCCCCTGGCTCGAGGACGTGTGCATGCGGTCGGCCGGATCGTCGCAGTTGCCCACCGAGATCACGCGGTGACCGCACGCCAGCGAGCTCACCGATGAGCGGTCGACGTTGCTCCGCCGCGAGAAGTACGACGGGAAGCGCCAGGCGCTGACCTCGCCCATCCTCCCCAGCGGCCGCGGATCGTCTCGCTCGATCCACGCGTCGAAGCGCCCGTCGCGGACCTCGACGCCGCGCAGGCGCACGAGCCACGTGCCCGCTTCGATCCCGACGACCGGGTCCTTCAGGCGCGGGCTCAGGAAGATCGAGATGCGGTTGGCGCCGTTCGCGGGATGGTAGCGCTCGTTGTAGACCGAGACGAAGGTCTCGCTCGGGAGCCGGCGGTTCTCCACGTACGTCGCCGACGGGACGGGGCCGATCCAGACGCCGGATGGCGAGCGCAGGCGCACCTCGAACTCGTCGCCCGCCTCGTACCAGATCTCGAGCTCGTTCTCCGACACGTCGGTGATCCCGTTGCCGACCACCTGCCACTCGAGATCCGCCTCCAGGCCGCGCGCGGCGATCTGTCCGCTGGCGTGGATCCGGCCGGTGAGGTGGCCCAGATCGCCGGAGAACTGCGGCGCCTCCTGTCCCGCATTGCCGGCCGCCACGCAGACGCACCGCCCGGGCGTCATGAGCGCCGCGTCGATCCAGCGGCAGATGGCGCTGGAGCCGTCGTGCGCGTGCCCGTTCGTCCCGAGCGAGATGTTGACGACGGTCGGGATCGGCTGGCCGTACAGGCGTTCGCCCAGCGCGAACAGGTAGTCGACCGCATGTGCGAGGCGCGTCGAGTCGTAGAGCGTCGCGTGGCGGTCGCGGTCGTCTTCCGCGAGAGCGATGAGCACGCCCGCGATCGCGGCGTCGGGGCAGACGCCGCTGTTGCCGGCGGCGATGCTGGCGACGTGGGTGGCATGCGCGCCGGCCAGCTGGACCGACTGACGAAGCAGGTCGGTTGCGCCGATGGCGTGCGTGCGGCTCCACGCGAGCGCGCGGTCGATGTCCGCCGTTGCGATCTCGGCGCCGTAGCCGAACGGCGGCGGCGGCGCGCCGAGGGGCGAATCGGCGGCCGCGCCCTGATCCCAGATGCCGGCAAAGCGGGTGGTGCCGTCGGCAAAGAGAAAGTCGGGGTGCGTGAAGTCGAACCCGCCGACGTCGACGATGCCGATCAGGACGTCCGGCGGGGCGTCGCGCCGGGACGGCACCGGGTATCGCGCGTGCGACGCCACGTGCCCCGGTGTGTCCTCCAGCCGTTCGTTCCCCGGCGAGCCGCTGCGCGCCGCCCACGCCGCGGGTCCACCCAGCTCGGGCACGCGCGGCTCGGGCGGATCCTGCCTGCTGCGCGGGACGACGGCGGGGTGCGGCAAGGCCAGCGGCTCGCCCGTTTCGATGTACGCGATGCCGGTCTCGGCCCCCCGATTCGCGAGCTCCTCGATCTCGCGGGGACTGAGCTCGACCGTCATCAGATCGCCGCGCTGCACGGGGCGGCCCGGCACGTCCGCCGGCGCCACGTCCGCGCTCGCGAGGCGGACGAAGCAGCTCACCCGGACGGCGTCGGTCGCGGGCTGGCCGGGCGGAGGAGCCGGCAGTTCGCCGCGCAGCGGGCGTCCGCTGCGCGCCTGCTGCAGCATGTCGCGCGCTCTGTACCGGTCGGTGACGGAGGTGTCGGCCTGGACCGCGGCCGAGAGCTCCGATCGGAGCGCATTCACCTCCGCATCACCGTCGCAGATGTTGCGCAGCCGCGGTTCCAGACGCTCGAGGTTCTCCTGCCGGATCGCCATGACAGCAGTCCCGACTGCTCACTACCCGCTACCCACGACCCACCGCGACCTCACGGATACGTATACGCGCCCTGAATCCCCAGCGGCAGGCCGAGGGCCCAATACAGCAGCAGGAACGCCGTCCACACCGTGATGAAGACGACCGAGTAGGGCAGCATCATCGACGCGAGCGTGCCGATGCCGGCGTTCTTCACGTAGCGCTGGCAGAAGACCACCACGAGCGGGAAGTACGGCATCAGCGGCGTGATGATATTGCTACTCGAGTCCCCCACGCGATACGCCGCCTGCGTGAGCTCGGGCGCGAGCCCCACCTGCATCAGCATCGGCACGAAGATCGGCGCCAGCAGCGCCCACTTGGCGGAGGCGGACCCGATGAGCAGATTGACGGCCGTGGTGACGCCGATGATCCCCACGATCGTGAACTGGCCCGGCAGCGCGAGCGCCTGGAGCATCGTCGCGCCCTTGAGCGCGACGAGTGCGCCCAGGTTGGAGCGGCCGAAGGCGTCGATGAACTGCGCCGCGAAGAAGGCCATGACGATGTAGTAGCCCATCGTGCTCATCGACTTCGACATCCCCTTGACGATGTCGCGGTGCGACTTCACCGTGCCGGCGACGTAGCCGTAGAAGATCGAGGGCACCAGGAAGAGCAGAAAGATGAGCGGGACGATCGATCGCATCAGCGGCGCCGCGAACGAGGTGAGTTCGCCGTCGGGCGCGCGCATCGGCGAGGCGGCCGGCGCGGAGACGAGCGTCAGCACGGCGAGCCCGAGGCCCATGACCGCCAGCCCGGAGACGAGGCCGCGCTTCTCCGGCCCCGTGAGCGCCTCCAGTGCGGGCATGTCTTCCGTCTCGCCGTCGACCTCGGTGCCCGCCAGGCGCGGCTCGACGATCCGATCGGTGACGTACCAGCCGAGCAGCATGATCAGGCCGGTGGACGCGGCGGTGAAGAACAGGTTGCAGAGCGGATTGACGAAGCGATCCGGGTCGATGAGCTGCGCGGCGGTCTGGGTGAAGCCCTGGAGCAGCGGATCGATCGGCGCCGGGATGAAGTTCGCGGCAAAGCCGCCGGAGACGCCGGCGAACCCCGCGGCGATGCCGGCGAGCGGATGCCGACCCGCCGTGTAGAAGATGACGCCGCCGAGCGGAATCACCAGCACGTAGCCCGCGTCGGTCGCCGTGTGGCTGATGCACGCGACCAGCACGATCATCGGCGTCAGGAGGCGGCGGGGCGTCACGTTCAGCATCGCCTTGAGCCCCGCGCCGAGGAAGCCGACGTGCTCGGCGACGCCGACGCCGAGCAGCGACACGAGGACGACGCCGAGCGGCGGAAAGTTGACGAACACGCCCACCATGTTCGCCAGGAACGAAGCCAGCGCCGGGCCCGTGAGCTGGCTCAGCACGCGGATTGGCTTGCCGTCGCGCGGGTCGATCTCCTCGAACGGCACCGGCGCGAGCAGCGCCGACACGATCCACGTGACGACGAGGCCGATCAGGAACAGGACGGCGGGGTCGGGGAGCCTGTTGCCGGCGATTTCGATGAACGTCAGGAACCGGTCGAGGGCCGTCGGTCTGGGCGCAGGTGCGGCGTCAGCGGGTTGGGACACGTATGACCTCGCGTTGGATGTCAGGGCAGCCGCGTGCTGCCGCACATCCTATACCGCTCCCGGGAAGGGCGGAACCGGGATTCAGCGCCGGCCCTTCGTCGTGATCGTCTCGAGGCCGTGCGCGCCCGGCCCGTGTTCGGCGCGCCAGAGCAGCACCGAGAACAGCAGCCCCGCGGACGCGAGCGCCGTGAGGATCCAGATCATCCCCGCATAGCCGCCGGGATCTGCCGGCCCGGCGCCCAGCGTGTCGTTCGCCCGGCCGATCAGCCACGGCACCGCCGCGACCCCGAGCTGCTGGCAGAGCGTCATCAGCGCATAGGCGGAACCCAGCCGCCGCTCGGCGACGATATAGGCCACCGCCGGCCACATGACCGCCGGAATGAGCGAGAATGCCACGCCCAGCATCGCGACCGGGACGAACAGCGACAGGTTCGTGTAGCCCATGACGAGGAACGCCGGCAGCAGCAGCAGCGACCCGAACGCCATCAACAGCGCCCGCCGGCCGACGCGATCGACGACGAGTCCGAACAGCGGCGTCGCCACCATCGCGGCGAGCGGCAGCATGCTGTTCAGGAATCCGGCATACTCGCGCGTCGCGCCGTGCGCCTCGATGAAGTACTTGATGGCAAACGCGCGGAACGGAAAGATCGCCGAGTAGAACACCACGCACAGCCCGACGATGTACCAGTAGGAGCGATCGAACTGGTAGAGATCGCGCAGGACCAGCTTCTCCGTCGCTTCCTGTCCGCCCAGCGCGTAGCGCCGCTCGGTCCGGCGCTCGAGGATCCAGTACGCCGCGGCGCCGATCACGCAGAGCGTCGTCACGCCGACGGCGAGGAACAGCGGCTGCTGCCAGTCGACGTACAGCGGACCGGCCCAGCTGGGGGAGTTGTCGGCGGCCACCGACGCGAGCCGGGCAATCGTCAGATTGATGCCGAACGCGAAGCTCAGTTCCTTGCCTTTGAACCACTTCGCCAGCGCCGTCGTCACCGCGACGATCAGCGGCTCCGCCCCCACGCCGAGCAGGAAGCGCCCGGAGAGCATGACGTAGAAGTTCGGCGAGATCGCCGTCAGGAGCGCCGCGGCGAGGCAGATGACGCCGAACGCGAAGATCGACGCGCGCGTCCCGTAGCGGTCGATGATGTAGCCGCCGGCGAGCAGCACGATCACGGCGGCGACACTGTAGACGGAGTAGAGCGAGCCGATCTGCTCGTCGGTGAACCCGAGCTGCGAGCCGAGGAGATCGGCGACCGGCGCGACCGCGTCGTACGGGTAGTAGTTGCCCGCCATCGCCAGGCTGACGAAGACGAGCATCGCCCAGCGGTACGAGGCCGGCGGCTCCGGACGGGGTGAGGACGGCGCAGTGGCCATGGCGCATTCTACCGGGGACGGGGGACGTGCCGCGGGGACGAGGCGCTGGCGAGGCGCGAGCCAGCGTAACCGGATGTGGGTCGGGCCGCCCTCAGGCGCGATAATACCCGGCATGCACAGCGTCCGCCGCATGCTGTCCGCCGCTCTCGCCCTCGTCGTGTCGTCGGTGATCGCCGGGTCCGCCGCGGACTGGCCGCAGTGGCGGGGTCCGGGCGGCCAGGGCATCTCCACCGAGTCGGCGCTCCCCGCGACGTGGGGGCCGGACGAGAACGTCGCCTGGAAGACGGCGCTTCCCGGCTCGGGACGGTCGCAGCCGATCGTCTGGGGCAACCGCGTCTTCCTCACGGCGGACGTCGATGCGGGCCCGGCGCCGGACGGACACGCGGCTCCCGAGCATCTGATCGAGGGCAAGCCCTTCCTGCATCCCGACAGCACCGGCGCCAATCGCCGGCATGCGCTCAAGGTCCTCGCCCTCGATCTCGACTCCGGCGCCATCGTCTGGGAGCGGACGGCGTACGAAGGTCCGGTCTTCGACAACATTCACCGGCGCAGCAGCTACGCGTCGCCGACGATGATCACCGATGGCGCGCTGGTGTACGCGTACTTCGGGCCGGAAGGGCTGTACGCGTACGACTTTCAGGGGACGCTTCGCTGGAAGGCGTCGGTGGGGAACTTCGCGCTGCTCGGCATGGGGACGGGCTCATCGCCGGTGCTCGCCGGCGGCCTGATTGTCATCCAGCGGGACGAGAACGCCGGTCAGGACTCGCGGCTGCTCGCCTTCGACAAGCAGACCGGCGAGGAGGTGTGGCGGACGCCGCGTCCGGTGAGCGCGAGCTGGAGCACGCCGCTCGTCGTCGACGTGGACGGTCGAACCGAGCTGATCACGAACGGCAACGAGTTCGTCATCGCCTACGATCCGGCCACCGGCCGGGAGCTCTGGCGCGCGAAGGGCCTGGAGAGCAATGCGATTCACACGCCGCTCTCGGGGCACGGCCTCGTGATCGTCAGCGCGGGGTATCCGGCGAAGCGAGTGATGGCCATCCGGCCCGGCGGCAGCGGCGACATCACCGGGACGGATCGCATCGTCTGGACGTACGCGCGCGGTACCGGCTACGTCATTTCGCCCATCCTCTACGGCGACCATGTGTATCTCATCAGCGACAGCGGCATCGTCACGTGCCTCGACGCGAAGACGGGGGACGTCAGGTACGAGGGGGGGCGTGTACCGGAGCCAGGATCGTTCATGGCGTCGCCGGTGGCCTTCGACGGCAAGCTGCTGCTCACGAGCAGCGACGGCGACAGCTACACGATCAAGGCGGGCCCGGTGCACGAGGTGGTGGCGAAGAGCTCGATCGACGAGCCGGTTGCCTCGACGCCGGCCGTGGCGCACGGGCGCCTCCTGCTGCGCGGCGAGAAGCACCTGTACTGCATCCGACGAACGAGTGCTGCTGGTCCCGACGGGGCTGGCGGGGACTAGCGGGTGCCAGCGGCGCTGCCAGGCGCGGTGCTGGCGGGTGTCTGCGGGCGCTGGGCCGGTGCCCGCCGAGTGGTCCGGCGCGGCGTTCTCGTGAGGCTTGCGCGCGGTGACCAGGAACAGGCCGCGCGACCAGCCGGGGACGCGCCGGTCCGGGACGAATCCAGCCGCCTGCAGCTCCTCCTCGACGAGGCCGATCGGAATGCCGTGGCCGCCGCGGTCCGAGGGCACACCCTCGGGCATGCGCCGCCGGAGCCTGAAGTACCACTGCCAGGGGCCGGTGGGCTCGAAGTCCACGATGCCGATTGCGCCACCCTCGCGCAGCGCGCGGTGCAGGTCGCGGTTCATCGCGTGGGGCTGGGTGAAGTGGTGATAGACGGTCCGCATGAAGATCGCGTCGCAGCAGTCCGCCGGGAGGCTGGTCGAGCCGCTCGAACCCGCGACGATCTCCACGTTTGACAGCCCTGCTTCCCTCACGGCCTTGCGGATCCGCTCGAGCCGTCCCGGATTGAGCTCCGTCGAGTACACCCGGCCGGAGGGTCCCACGAGCCGGGCAATTTCTACCGTCCACGCGCCCCTCCCCGCGCCGATTTCTGCCACCGTCATCCCGGGCCGGACCCCCAGCTCCACGGCCAGGCGGGAGAGGTCCTCCGGTCCGCCGCGGAGCGCGAACCAGAGAAAGCCCGCATACGCGAGCAATCCGACCACCACCGCAACCGGAATCAGAAACCAGCGTCTCTTCATGGGGTCAGACCGGGGTCAGACCGGGGTCAGACCGGGGTCAGACCGGGGTCAGTCCCCTGACCAGCTACTTCGTACTTCATCAGCAGTATCTGCCAGCTTTCCGACCCGCGGTCTCCGAACTCCGAGCATGGTAGACGATGAGAACCTCGCGGTCCGTTCCGGTGCGCGGCAGTCTGCTGGTCGGGTGACCGGCGAGTTGCCGATTCTCCGTCTGCGAGCGCGTGGTGTGATCGCAGCAACTGCACAGGGGTCTGTCCCCAGTCTGACCCCAGTCTGACCCCAGTCTGACCCCGGTCTGACCCCCTTTGGGACTCAGCTCTCCTGGCGTGCGCTGGGGGCGAGCCTTAGCTCGTACCAGTTGACCCGCCGCGTCACGAACATCAGCACGCCCAGGACGAGGAAGAGGCCGATCGATCCCGCGAGCAGCGCGAAATCCTCGAGCCTGAGCAGCAGGTACAGGTAGCTGTACAGCACCGTCAGCGCCCCGGCCATGATCACCCCGTGCCTGGACCCCCGCAGCACCCAGCTCCAGTACCACGCGATCAGCGCAATCGTCGCGGCCGCGGCCCCCGAGTACGCCGGATCGAAGCGGACGTGCTCGGCGAGCGACACCAGCAGCAGGTAGAACACGCACATCGCGAAGCCGACGAAGAGGTACTGGATCGGATGGACGAGGACGCCGCTCCCGATCTCCCAGACGAACGCGATCACGAACGTGAGGACGATGAAGAGCGCGGCGTACTTCACCGCGCGCTCCGACTGCTGGTAGATGTCGACCGGCTGCACGAGCGCCACGCCGAAGGCCGACGCCGCGGCCTGCGCCCGCAGCTGTCCGCCCTGATTCGAGACCGCCGTCCACTGGGGCGGATAGCCGCGCCCGAAGTACGGCAGGCGCCACGCCGCCTTGAAGCCGGCGTCCTCGATGCTCCGTGTCCGCGGCAGCGGCGAGCCGACGAAGCTCGGATGCGCCCAGGACGATGCGAGCCGGACCGCCGTGTCGTTCCCCGCGGGGACGACGCGCAGCTCGCGCGTGCCGCGCAGGTCGATCGAGAGCTCGAAGGGGACGGCTCCGGTCTCTGCGGTCAGCCCGCGCGCCGCCGCCTGAAGACCGCTGGCGAACAGATCGCCGCCGGACACCCCCGGCGTGACCGCCAGCCGCTGGCCGCCCAGCGTCAGCTCCACGTTCCCCGCAATGCCCTTCGGATCGGCGATGCCGACGCTGATGACGGCGTCCTGCCAGAGGACCTCCTCCGGCGCCGGCCGGATTTGCGACAGGTCCGGGCGCGGGAACCGGCCGCGCGCCCGGAGGCGCGCCTCGTACACCACGACCGCGAACAGCCCGCGGGCCCGTGTTTCGGGTGTGACGGTCCCCTCGACGTCGAGCGACGCCGGCAGCAGGAAGAGCCGCGTCAGGTGCTGCTGCCGCTGTCCCTTGCTGTCGGTGGTGGTGTAGCGGTAGGGGATCTCGAGTACCGGACCGGCGAGCGTCTGCGCGCCGCCCCACACCTCGCTGATCTCCCTGGCCGCCTCGTCCCGCCGTCCCGCCCGCTCGCTGACCACCGCGTGCGTCATGCCGAGCGGCAGCATCAGCGCCAGCAGAAGAACGCCCATCACCGCCAGCCGTGCCATGGCCGAAGTCCGCATGTCCCCTCCGATTCGCCCGCGCGGGCTCGAGCCCGGCTCCCCGTGCCGGGAGGTCCCGCGTCGTGAGCATTAGAGGCGTTCGCGGCGGCGCGACGGTGCCCGGACGCGGCAGGGTGGGGGCGAATTGTGGCGGAACGATGATTTTTCCGGCAGCCTTTGCCCCGGCGCGTCGCACCGTCGGCTCTGCGGTAGAGTCGAGACATGTCGGCACCGGGCCGCCTCGTGACCGTCGTCGAGGACGAGGAGACGATTCGCGAGGCGATCTGCTTCGCGCTCCGCCGCGAGGGATACCGCACCGAGGCGTTTGCCGACGGCGTTCACGCCTGGGACGCCCTGTCGCGTGCGCTGCCCGATCTCGCCATTCTGGACATCGGCCTGCCCCGGATGGATGGGCTCGATCTGTGCCGCCGTCTTCGCGCGCGCTCGGACGTGCTCCCCATCATCTTCGT
>Ga0299914_10000083_pt1 | contig 53263 bp, 43 predicted proteins | sample RVTome_10_FD_201361 | JGI IMG/M metagenome (GOLD analysis project Ga0299914, IMG submission 201361) | Soil microbial communities from uranium-contaminated site in the Upper Colorado River Basin, Wyoming, United States - RVT153D57 (version 2) ... | reverse complement strand
ACGCCGGTGATGCGCGCCTGCGCGGCGTCTCCGCCGGAGGCCGCGGCTGCCTGGGCGCCGGGCGCCCATAGCGCCGCAAGTCCCAGCAGCAGGGCGGTGAACGAGCGGACGTTCCTGTACATCGAAAGCTCCTCTGGACGGCTGTTCCGTGTGGAGAGACCTCGCCGCATGAATGGAACGCGGCGTGTTGAAGGCCCCGTGCCCGGCCGCGCTCGTGAGACAGGCTATGGGCCGCGTGTGAACGGCTCGCGACGTGCGGATGACGGGGCTGTTAAATTGCCGGCCCGGCCGGCACGGGAGGAGGAGAGGGGCCTCGAGGAACGGATTCGGTGCTGATCAGGAAAGCGGTTCGGCTTCGGTGTCGAGGACCGGCTCGACCGGCAGGAGGACGCTGAAGACCGCACCGGCCGTCGCGCGGTTCGCCACGGAGACGCGGCCGCCGAGCAGGCCGACGAGGTGCTTGACGATGGCGAGGCCCAGCCCCGTGCCGCCGGGCGTGCGGGCGCGGGACTTGTCCACGCGATAGAAGCGCTCGAAGACGCGCTGCAGATCGGCGGGCGGGATGCCGGGTCCCTCGTCGGCCACCTCCAGCAGCACGCTGTCCTCGGACCGCCGGGCGGTCACGTCCACGCCGCCGCCCTCCGCGTGGCTCACGGCGTTCTCGACGAGGTTCCGCAGAACGTCATGGAGCTTGGCGGCATCGGTCACGACCTGGCGTGCGTCCTCCTCGATGTCGATCCTGATGACCGCGCCCCGTGCAGCGACGGCCGGCTTCAGCTCGTGGACTACCGCCTCCAGGATCGACCTGAGATCGGTGGGTGCCAGGCTCAGGCTTTCCTGCCCGGCGTCCAGTCTCGCGAGGCGCAGGAGATCGCCCACCAGGCGCTCCATCCGCGCGCTGTGGCGCGCGATGATCTCGAGGAACCCGCGGGTCTCGCCGCCGGGCGTCTCGTCGAGCAGCGTCTCCACGTAGCCGCGGATCGCGGTGAGGGGCGTCCGCAGCTCGTGTGACACGTTCGCGACGAAGTCGCGCCTGATCTGATCGGCCTTGCGGAGATCGGTGATCTCGTGGAGCACGAGCACGGCGTCGCCGCTCCGGGGATCGCCGGCCGGCCCGGCCCGGGCGATGAAATGACGGGCCGGTTCGGGGCCGAGGGCGAACTCCACGCCGGGCGGCTCCTCGCCGCGCAGCGCAGCGCCCACCTGCGCCACGATGTCGGGGTGGCGGATCACTTCCGTGTGCTGGCGGCCGACGGCTGCGTCGAGGCCGAGCATCCGGTGCGCCGCGTCGTTGGCGAGCGTCACACGCCCCTGCGGGTCGACGACCAGCACACCTTCGACCATGCCGGCCAGGATCGCTTCCATCCGGGCGCGGCCGCTGGCCAGCTCGTCGAGGCGGCGGACGGTGGCATGGACGGCTCCATCGAAGCTGCGGGCGACCACGCCGAGCTCGTCATCGCCGTAGCTGCCGCCCTCGCGCGTGAAGTCGCCCCGGACGTACCGCTCGGCGATGCCGACGAGGACCCGGACGCGGCGGGTCAGTGGCTGTGCCACCATGCGTGCGGCGAGCAGCGCCAGGGGCACGGCGATGGCGATCGACAGGAGCACGAGCGGCAAGATACGAAGCAGCTGCGCGGACGCGACGAGCGCCGGGGCGGCGACGCGCACGTAGGCGATGTTGGGATGACGAGTGGCGGCCGCCACGTAGATTGTCTCGGTCCGGGTCGTGGAACTGACGCGCCGGTCCGTCCCCTGACCGCGCCTCGCGGCGTCGAGCACCTCCTGGCCGCGCGCGACGTCGGCGGTCTCGAAGTCCGCCGGCGCCAGCGCCGAGTCCCCGACGACCTCGCCGCTCGTGGTGACGAACGTCACCCGGACGCCGAGGAGCGCACCCAGCCGATCGGCCTCTGCATCGAGCTCGGTGCCGGCGAGCGCGTCGCCGCGCTGCTCGACCAGCTCCGACGCCAGGGCGACGTCGCGGCCCAGCCGCTCCTCGAGGCGGCTGTTCACGTCCTGCCGGACCGGCCATGCGACCAGCAGCGTGGTCAGCACGACGGCCGCGATGCCGGTCCCGCCCGCCATGAGGAAGAGCCGGTTCTCGAAGCGCGACCTCACACCGGATCCTCGAGCAGGCGGTAGCCGAACTGCTTGACCGTCAGGAGCGAATCGGCGAGCGCCGGCACCTTCTCGCGCAGGCGCCGGACGTGAACGTCCACCGTTCGCGTGCCCCCCGTGTAGCGGTAGCCCCAGACGTCCGAGAGCAGCAGGTCGCGGGAAAGGACGCGTCCTCTGTGTTCGAGGAAGTACTGCAGCAGCAGGAACTCCTTGGCCGTGAGGTGGACGGATCCGCCGCCGACGCTCACCGTGTGCCGGCCGACGTCCATCTCGATCGCGCCGTACCGGATGACGCCGTCGGCGCCGGACGTCTCCCGCGACGCGCGACGCAGCAGCGCCCGCACGCGCGCGACGACCTCGTTGGGGCTGAACGGCTTGGTGACGTAATCGTCGGCGCCCAGTTCGAGCCCCGCGATGCGGTCGGCCTCTTCCGCCCGCGCGGTCACCATGATGATGGGGATGACGGCCGTCGCCGGATCGCTTCGCAGCAGCCGGCAGATCTCACGGCCGTCGAGGCCCGGCAGCATCACGTCCAGCAGCAGCAGGTCCGGCGCCTCCTGCCGGACGAGCCCGATGACGTCGGCTCCCGTGTGGTGGGTGCGCGTGTCGAAGCCCGCCTTGCCGAGGCTGTGCGCCAGCAGCGCCGCGATGTCCGGGTCGTCCTCGACGATGAGAATCCGCTCCGCCTTGCGGGCGGCGTTCGCCGCGCCTGTCATCGGCCGCCAGTATAGGCGAGGCCGATGTCTCACCGCGGCTGTCGCCGGCCCGGAAAAGGCTGAGCCCTGCTGAGGACGGTCGGCGCCCGTCGCCGCCAGAACTTCGGGAATTCCTGGCCATTTCCGCACCTCCGCGGCTGGCATCCCACTTGACCTGTCCCGCCGCAGGGGAGGAGACGTCATGAGATCTCTCGTCAGCGGAGTGATGGGCGCGCTCGCGGCCCTCGTGCTGGTGACCGCCTGGCACGGCCGGACGAGCGCGGATGAACGGGCCGCGGCCGCCGCCGACGGACGGCTCGTACCGATGGAGCAGTTGGCTGGAGACGCGGCGCCCGTGAACGTTCGGTGCGCTCCCGGACAGCAGGCGATGGTGCGCCAGTTCGCCACGGCGGCGGGCACGGCTTCCAGCGTGGACTGCGTGGGCGAGCCGTACCAGGACCTCGTGACCCTCGGCGGGTCGCCGGCACTCGCCGCCCCGCCGCGTGTGGTGCCCGCCGTCTCGACCGTCAGCGCTGCGCCGGAGCGCGTCGTCTATCGCGAGCCGGTCGAGCGGCGCGCGTCGAACGGACGGACCTGGAAGAAGACGGCCATGGTCATCGGCGGATCGGCGGGAGCGGGCGCCGGTGTGGGTGCGCTGGCAGGCGGGAAGAAGGGCGCGCTCATCGGCGCGGCGATCGGCGGCGGCGCGGCGACGCTCTACGAGGCCGCGAAACGGCGGTGACGCTGTAGGGGCGACCGGCCGGTCGCCCCTACGATCCAATCCAATACAACCCCAACCCGATGGACGCGATTGCCGTCACGATGCCCGCTCCCTGGCCGACCCGCCGCGCGACCCACACGGATCCCAGCACGCGCGACAGCACGATGCCGAAGAGCGACATCGACAGCAGAATCCCCACCGCGAACACGCCCACGAAGTAGAGCAGCGACGCGACGGACGCGGCGAGGTCGCCGCCCGCTTCGTTGAGCGGCACCATCATCGTCAGCGCCCGGAGACCGCTCACCGCGAAGACCGCCCCGAGCACGCCGGGCACGTGCGAGTGCAGCGCCGGCGATGGATGACGCCGCGGATCCCCGAGGTGCAGGTGCCAGTGGCTGTGCGGCGGGTCCCCGTGCGCGTGCGAGTGCCCGTAGAGCCGCCGCCCGGCGGTGACCCACAGCGTGAAGGCGCCGAGCGCAATCAGCAGCACCCCGCCGACGACCTCGCCGGTTCGCTCGACCAGCACCGGGATCTGCCATCCCAGCACGAGCACCACGGCCGCGCCGGCCGCGAGCAGGACGGCGTGGCCGAGGGCGAACGCGAACGCCACGCGGACCGGATGACGGCGCTCCGACGGCCCTGTCCTGCCGTCGACGGACAGGGCCGCGATCGCCATCAGGTGATCGGCGCCGAGGCCGTGCAGGCACCCGAGCAGGAGCGCGGACGAGGTCAGCAGCATCTCCGGGATGGTACTCCAACTCCGCAGGAGTCGGGAGTTGATTAGTTCGCCTGCCGCTCGATGCCAACCGTTTCCCAGCCGGCGGCCTGCCGCCTGAAATAGACGCGCGTCGGCGTGGACCACGCCGGGTGCCCCGGATGCTCCGCTCGCAGTTCCGCGACGACGAAGCTCCCGTCCAGCACGTCGCTCGGAGCAGCGGCCTCGGTAGCGGTCACGACCTGCTCGCCGTCCAGGAACGTGGCCGAATCCGCCGCGTTGTCGTAGCGCGCCCAGCGGATCCGGTACTCCGCGGGCGGCGTGGCCGCGCCCTTCTCGACCGAGATGTTGCGGAAGGTCAGCCGCCCGTCCGGGCGGAGCGCGACGTCGACGACGGGCAGCACCAGGTTGAGCCAGCGGGCCAGGATCTTGTCGCGCCGCTTGATGAGCACCCCGGTCAGGTACTCGGTCGCGCGCGGGTCCGTGTACGCGCCGGTCTCCACCACGGCGCGAATGGTGTCGTCGGAAATCTCTGCCAGGCGCCGGGCGGCCCAGAACGCGTCGTCCGGACGCACGTTGTCGAAGGCCGGGTTGGGGTACTCGGGCTTCCAGCGCTCGGGCTGGAAGAAATCCGCCTCGATGCGGCCGACGGCCGGGATGTCGGGGTACTCCACCTTCAACCAGGGGCGCACGTAGAACCCGAGCGTCAGCATCGTCACGAACGTCGGCCGCGCCTCCCACATGTACTCGTTCCCCGCGCGCGGCTTCTGCGCCTGGGTGCTGCCGCTGCCCAGCGTGGACCCGAAATCGAGCAGGTGGTGCCAGACAATGGCGCGGCCGCTGCGCCGGACGAGGAAGTCGCGGGTGTTGATGCTGCGCGAGTCGTCATGGTTCAGCCACGCGGCGAAGACGCGGAGACCGCGCAGTTCGCGCCGGTGCTCGTGCGGAAAGATGTCGTTCGGATCGTCGGGACGCGTCCCGTAGTAGCGGAACGGGCCGAGGTCCTCACCGGACAGCCCCTTGCTGGCGACGGCCCGATAGCCGCCCTCCTCGTTCCCAGCCACGCTGGAGAAGAGGCGCTCGAGATCATCGCGCGTGATCGCCCTGGGTCTGCCGTCCGGACCGACCGTCCTGGCATCGGGATCGATCGCCAGTTCGCCGGGCCGCAGCACGATCAGATAGTTCTCGGGAACGTGATAGCCGAGGGCGTGGAGAAACCGGGTCGCGATCACCTCCGCGCCGCTGGCCATCTCAGGGTTGTCGGGCGGGTCGAACTTGATGAAATACCGCGTGCCTTCCGGATCGCGGAGGCGGAGGCCCGGAGAGATTCCCTCGGTCTTGCCTCCAATGACGGTCCAGGGGCCGCCGGGCGCTGCGCGCTCCATCGGCCCGCGCACGATCTCGTCGAGGGAGACGGGATGCAGCCCGAGCCGGTTCGTGTACCAGCTCGAGTCCGGGACCTCATCGATCGTGTTGACGTTCAGCGCGCGGGTGTCACGCCGGTCGGACGGCTTGAAGAACGTGTTCTCGACGAAGTCGTACTGGTCGCTGAGGTCCCACGGCTCGACGTTGGACGCGTCCTGCGTCTCGGGATCGATGGCGATCGGATCGTCGGGGAAGAACCGCGGCGAGACGGCGCCGGTCGGATCCTGCAGCACCTGTCCGATGGCGAGCAGCGCGAGGAGGGCGGCAAGCGCAAGGCGGCGCGTCATGCGGGACCTCTAGAAGTTCGGCCCGAACGCGATGAAGAGGCGCGTGCCCTCGCCCCCGAACCCGACGTCACAGCGCAGGAACACGTTCTGATAGGTATTGAAGCGGAACCCGACGCCGTACGACGTGTTGAGATCCTGCAGGTCGATGTCGTGCCAGTCGGGCCGCACCTCGCCGGCATCGAAGAACAGCGCCATGTCGAGCCCCGAGAACGCCTCCCATCGGTATTCGATGTTCAGCAGGAGCGCGTTCTCGTCGTGGAAACGGAAGTTGCGATAGCCGCGGACCGACGTGGACCCGCCGAGCGTCGGGAGCATGTAGAAGGGGACGGCGCCGCCCGGCTCGTTGTTGGCGTAGGCGAACAGCGCGCGGACCGCGATGACGCGCTTCTTGTCGAAGATGGGGAAGTACTGCCGGGCCTCCGCGTCGAAGCGGCCGAAGCTGTACCGCCCGGTGTCCCGATCGCTGTAGTCCCCCCAGGATGCGGTGTAGAGGCCACCGCTGCGCGCGTTGCCCGGCTGGTCGCGATAGTCCACGCTCACCCAGAGGCGCGTCCTGAGGAAGTCGGGCTGCGAGGCGAGTCCCGGCGCGCCGGCGGCCTCGCTGAACCGATCCTCGATGGACGGGAAGCGCGTGTCGCGGCCGCTGCCGATGTCGAGGTTCAGCCATCCGATCTCGCCGCCCGTCTCCAGCCAGGGCAGCGGGCGGTACGCCGCGCGCGCGGCCACTTCCGTGTGCTCCTGGAGGAAGCTGACGCGGTCCGTGCGCTGCGAGTCGGGCCCGATGCCGAAGTAGTCCTGCTCGGTGAAGAGGCGGTATTCGGCGTGCACGCCGAGCTCGAGCCGGCGGTTCGCGAGATAGGGCAGCGCCACATCGAGATCGGCGGCGCGATAGTTCCTCATCGAGATCGCCGCTGACGCGTCGGCGCGGACGTGGCTGCCGAGGTGCTGCCGGTAGCCGGCGCCTCCGGCGAATCCACCGCCCCGGGTGATGCTGCCCACGCGCGGGTACCAGCCGTCATAGCCGCCCACCCATCGTTCGATGAGCTGCTCGCGTTCGAGCCACATCAGCGCGGATTCGACGCGGCCGGGCCTGTAGGGCTCGAGCTCCCGCGCGCGTTCCGCGCGCTGCTGCTCGAGCAGCTCGCGGCGCGTCTCCTGGGCGATTGCGGGAGCGGCCGCGCACGGCAGCAGGATCAGGGCAGCCGCGGCGAAGCCTCTACAGGCGCGGACAGTGGAGGAGGACAACCGGACCACGGGTGAGTGACTGGGACGCAACAACTTACGCTGCCGGCCGTGGGGAAGTCAATGCGGGCGCGGAGGACGAGGACGCCTTCCCGCGATCACAACTCCCGGACGCCGCCGCCGCGGCTGAGGAAATACAGCGCGACGATGGCCAGCAGCGCCCCATCGATGGTCAGCGCGATCGGCGCCGAGGCCATGTCGGCGATCTTGCCGGTGACGAGGCTGCCGAGCGGCATGCCGCCCCGGAACGCCACCATGTAGATGCTCATGACGCGCCCGCGCAGCTCGTTCGGCGCGATGAGCTGGACGAGCGACGTGACGAGCGACATCGACACGATCAGCATCGCGCCTGTCATCACGAGCAGCAGCTGGCTGAGCCAGAGCACCCGGGTCATCGCGAACATCACCACGAGCACACTGAGAACGAGCTGGACGAGCAGGGAGGTCAGCCCCATGTGGCGGAAGCGGCCGAGCCACGCGACCACCAGCGCGCCGGCGACGGCCCCCACGCCGGAGTAGGCCATCATCCCGCTGAAGCCACCCACGTCCTGCTGGAAGACGTCACGCGCGATGAGCGGCAGGAAGGTGAGCAGCGGGATGCCGAGAAACGTGATCGAGAACGCGACGAGCGTCAGCTCGAGCAGGGCGCGCTCGTCGCGGACGTACGACAGTCCGCCCCTCAGCTCCGCGAGCATGTGCCCCCGGGGCGACGCGGACGGCACGTGCCGCACGCGCAGCGCGAGGAGCGCGCCGATGACGACGAGGAACGAGAGGCCGTTCAGCGAGAAGCACGCCACCATCCCGAGCGCGTGCAGCACGAGGGCGGCGAGCAGCGGCCCGATCACGCGCGCGAGGTTGAACTGGATCGAGTTGAGCGCGATCGCGTTCGGCAGGTGGTTCTTGGACACCAGCGACGGGATGAGCGACTGGTAGGCCGGCCCGCCGAACGCCTGGGCACTGCCCGACACGAACGAGAGCGCCAGGATCAGCCCGATCGTCACCGCGTCGGTCCAGACGAGCGCCGCCAGCGCGAAGGCGCAGGCCATCTGCACGACCTGCGACATCAGCAGCAGCAGGCGGCGATCCATCCGGTCCGCCACCACCCCGCCGATGAGCGTGAACAGCAGCAGCGGCGCCTCGCCCACGAAGGCGTCGAGCGCGAGGTACCAGGCCGAGTCGGTCAGTTCGAGGACCAGCCAGGCCTGCGCCACGCGCTGCATCCAGGTGCCGATGCTGGACGTGCAGGCGCCCAGCCACAGGACGCGGAAGTCGCGGTAGGTCAGCGCGGCCGCGATGCGCCTGAGGAAGCCGTGGCCGAGCGCCGGCGTGGCGCCGGCGGCTTCCGGCGCGGTCCCGCCGAGCGCATCCGCCGGCGTCGGGCCGCCGCCGGCCGGCGACACCGGCGCGGCCGTGGAACTGGATGTCGATTCCCTGTGGCTCAAGGGCGTCTGTCTGCCGGCCGGCGGCGCATCACGTCGTGCCGGGGCGCCACGACAGCCCCAGCGCCAGGATGTGATCGAGCAGTGCGGCGTACTCGATGCCGGCCCGCTGCGCGGCCTCTGCGAAGTCCTCGCCGTAGGCCAGCTGGGGATTCGGGTTGGCCTCGATGAAATGCACCTTGCCGGCCTGATCCATCCGGAGATCGATGCGCGCGTAGCCGGTGAGCGCGAGTGTCCGGTAGATCCGCTTGCACAGCCGCGCGATGTGATCCGCCGCGCCGTTGGGCAGGTCCGCCGCCTGATCGGTCGTGACGCCGTGCTTCTCCTGGTACTTGGTGTTCCATTTGACGCGCTCGGTCGCGATCGGCCAGTTGTCCCCCTCGCGCATCTTCTGGAAGTGCATCTCCCAGACCGGGAACACGCGCAGGCGCTCGTTGCCCATCACGCCGACGTACAGCTCGCGGCCGTCGATGTACTCCTCGGCGATGGCATCCGTGCCGAGGTTCTCGTGGATGAACGTCACGCGCTTGCGGAGGCGCTCCTCGTCGCTGACGACGGAGGCCTGCGAGATGCCGGCGGACGCCTCGTAGGTCAGCGACTTGACGATCAGCGGGAACTTCAGCCTCGGCGAGGTCCGGACCGCGCGCCCGTAGCGGAAGACGACGAACTCCGGCACCGGGATGCGGTGATAGGCGAGCAGCTTCTTCGAGAGCGCCTTGTCGCGCGCGATGAGCAGTCCCCGCGGGTTGCAGCCCGTGTACGGCATCTTCAGCAGCTCGAGATAGCTCACGACGTTCTGGTCGAACGTCGTCACGTCGTCGAACGACTCGAGCAGGTTGAAGACGATCGTCGGCTTCCAGTCCTCGATCGTGCTGCGAATGGCGCCGAGATCCGCCTGCACGCCGAGCACGGTCACCTCGTGCCCGCGCTCGCGCAGCGTCCGGATCACGTCGTACTCCATCCGCCAGGGCGCGGCGGTGGGGTCGGTGCCGCCGGGATCGAGCGGCGGCACGAGGTGCTTGTGCACGAGCGTGAGCACGCGCTGCGGCTTCACAGCGCCACCCGGTGCCCTCCGCTGTGGAGGTAGTTCATCGTCTGCACGGTGACGAGCACCATGAACTGCTCTCTCGCCTCCGCCTCCGAGACGGCGAGGCGGAGCTTCAGCTCGCGGCTGCGGTCGATCATGTCCGACAGCACCTGGTCGATCGTGTACTGATAGATGCCCGTCCAGCCCGAGACGACCTGCCGCACCTGCCGCCGGATGCGCGCCATGAACTGCGACGCGGCCATGTTGCCGGCGAACTGCGGATCGTCGGAGAACAGCCGCCGCAGGTCCCTATCGTAGAACGCCGGGTAGTCGACGCCGTAGTGCCGCCGCTTCCGGCGATAGTGCTGCCGGAGCGTCTTGCGCAGGCGCGACAGCGGATCGACCGTCTGCGTCGACGAGACGATCGGCGGCGTGTTCGCCAGCGACTGCATCAGGCGATCCATGTACTCCAGCTTCTTGAGCGCCGGCCAGCCCTGGTACCGCGTCTTCCACAGCGACTGCGGCGTCAGCCAGACCGCGAACGTCTCGGCGAAGTCCTCGTCGGGATGACTCTGCGCGTACCACGCGTCCAGGTGCAGGACGAAGCTCTTGCTGTACGGCTTCGGCGCGTAGGACTCGGGATACGGCTCCGACGGCCTGCCGAAGACCTCCCAGCGGTGGCGCCGCCGCCGCAGGCGGAACGCGTTGTCGATCGCGTGCCCCGCCTCGTGCCGCAGGATGCGCATGCACCACTCCGGCTCCCCGCCTTCCACCTCCAGCATCTGCGTCAGCTCCAGCTTCGTCAGCCGGGCATGCGCGAGATAGAAGGGGATCGCGATGCCGGGGATGCCGTCCGGCGTGAACCACTCGTCCGACAGCCAGTAATGCGGCCGGAACGCCAGACCGCTGGCCGCCAGCTCCTCGTGCAGCTGGGCGATCCGCGGTTCGAGCGGGCTGGTCTCGAGGCGGAGGTCCAGTTGCCGGAACTGGAGATCGAGCAGCTCGTCGTCCGAGAGCGTGGCGAGCTCGTCGGGCCCGACGAGACGAAGGGGCGCCCGCCGCGGCGCCCCGGGTGCGCGATCGTCTGACATGGAGCGTGCCGGAGCGATTGTAATCGACACGCCCGTTCCGGCGAGCGCGAGCCCCGGGAGGCGCGCGGGCGTCAGGCCCGCGCCGGCGGGGAGACCGCCGGCGGCTGGCCGGCGCGGGGCAGGGCCGCGACCGCCGCGGCGCCCACCGCCGCCAGCGCGATCAGGAGGAGGAACCCGGGCCGATAGCTCCCCGCCGTATCCCTGAGCGTCGCGACCGCCATCGGCATGACGGCTTCGGCGATGCCGTCGGCGGTCAGCACGATGCCCATGATCCGGCCGAGCGCCTTGACCCCGAACAGCTCCGCGGCCATGAGCGGGATGATCATGTAGTCCCCGCCCAGGCCGATCCCGAAGACGACCGCGAAGGTGTAGATCGCCGCGGGGCTGGAGGCGAAGAACAGCAGCGGGATGGACGCCGCGACGATGGAATAGATGAGGAGCATGACGTACTTCTTCGTCCAGCGATCGGCGAGCACACCCATCGAGACGCGTCCGATGAGGCTGCCGCCGAGGACGAGCGACGCGATCTGCGCGATCTCTCCCTGCGTGTACCCGATGTCGAGGCTCAGATACAGCTTGAGATTCTGCATCGTTCCGCCGACGGCGCCGATCGAGCACATGCTGCCGATCAGCAGCAGGTAGAACGCGGGCCGGCGCAGAATCGGGAGCAGCGGGGCGGAGACGGTGGGCGGCACCGCCGGCCGTTCCCCGACCGGCCATTCCTTCACGAACAGCGCCGGCGGCAGCGCCACCGCGAGCATCAGCACCCCGAGGATCTGCAGCGCGCGCTGCCAGCCGTACGCCTGGGTCAGCGCGTGCGCGATCAGGGGGACGGCGGCGCCGCCGACGCCGATGCCCACGTAGGCGAACCCCATCGCCTTGCCGCGGTTCTTCTGGAACCATCGCGACAGCAGCACCTGGTTGGGGAGCGGGCCCCCGCACACGTAGCCGAGCGCGTTGAACAGGTAGAAGAAGTAGAAGAACGACAGCGTCGAGACGGCCCCGAGCCCGATCAGCGCGCCGCCGGCCATCAGGATCCCCGCAATCATCAGGCGCTTCGGGCCGAAGCGGTCCACGACCCATCCCGCCAGGAACCCGAACGCCGGCCCCACGATCAGCTTGCTGTACGCGTTGCCCGAGGTGACTTCACGGCGCGTCCAGCCGTGCTCCTGCACCATGAAGTCGTAGAAGAACGGCAGGCCGTACAGCGCGAAGCCGACGATCGCGAACAGCGAGAGAAACGCCGTCGCCGCGACGTGAATCTGCGCGAGGTCTACGGGGCGCGCGGCCGGGGCCGGCGCGCGCGGAGGGGCTTCCTGGGTCATGACCGATCCTCAGGCGTTGCGCGCGACAGCCGTGCCCTTGACCTCGCGCAGGCGTGCGCCGTCAGGGTGGGCCGCGTAGAACGGATCGAGCGGAAAACAGCCGGACACGAGGCCGTTGCGGGGCCCGGTCGTGCAGTCGCTGAACGTGCGGCACAGGCGGTTGCGCTTCAAGGGGCGCCCGTCGAGCACGTCCCGCGGGAACTCGGGGTAGCTCAGCACCATCCGGCCGATGCCGACACTGTCGACCATGCCCGTGCGCACGGCATGCTGCGCGACGTTCGGCAGCCACTCCTGCAGGTAGCTGTAGCCCGATCCCACGATGACCAGATCGGGGTGCCGCGCCTTGAGGGCGGCGGTCGCCTGAATCTGCCGCGCGACACCCACGAGCGGATCCTCCGGCGGCAGGTAGCCGTCCGAGGGAGGAAAGAGCGCCGGGCGCTGGATGTGGGGATTGTAGTAGGGGCTTCCTCCGGTCAGGCACACCCAGGTGATGCCGAGGCTGCGCAAGAGGCCGAGCAGCGCGTCGCAGTCCGCGGTATCGGCGGGCCCGCCTGCCGGCGAGTGCCCGAACGCCCAGCGGTACCCGTCGTCCTGCAGCGCCGGCTCTCCCTCGCCGCTTTCGCCCTGCCGGTACGGCACCATGTCGAACGCCGAGATCCGGACGCCGATCCCGAGCGATGGCGCCGCCGCGCGGATCCCCTCGACGATCACCCTGAGGAACCGCGTGCGGTGCTCGAGCGTCCCGCCGTACGGGCCCGGGCGCTCGTAGGCGCTCAGGAGCTCGTGGCCCAGGTACCCGTGGCAGTGCTTGAGGTCGACGAAATCGAAGCCGGCTTTGGCCGCGCGCACCGAGGCCGCGACGAAGTCGTCGGCGAGGACGTCGAGCTCCTCGTCGCTGAAACAGGCCTCGTCGGACGTGATCCCCAGGCGCGCATCGAGGATCGGATGCCGGTAGGCGATACGCGGCCGCGGGCCCGCGGCATCGGGCCGTGCGTACCGGCCCGAGTGCGTGAGCTGCAGCCCGATGACGAGATCGTCGGTGGGTCCCACGTGCTCGCGGTGGGCGCCGACGAGCGTCGTCCGCAGCTGCTCGAGGTCTGTCAGGGTGTGCTCGGCGATGATCAGCTGCCCCGGATTCGCGCGGCCGTCCGGCCGCACGGCCACGGCCTCGCCGCCCCAGATCAGCTTCGCGCCGCTCAGGCCGAAGTGCGTCCAGCGCCGGCGGGTCAGATCCGTGGGCCGGCCGTCGCTCGTGCCGTCCCAGCCTTCCATCGGCAGAATGGTGAAGCGGTTGCCGACGTGGAGCCCGGCGCGATCGAGGGGCTGCGCCAGGGGCGCCGAGTCACCGGTGTCGACGACGGGGTCGAACGGCAGCTGGGCGCCGCACGCGGCGAGGTGGCGGGCGAATGCCTCTGGGGTCTTGAGGCTGGCGACTCGCGGATAGCGAGGAGCACTCATAGCGCACCCGACGGACGGCTCGCGGCTGGGAGCGAGCGCGCCGCCGGCAGCCGCAGGCACGGGAACGGCTCGACACGCACCCGCATCGTCGATGCCAGGCGCGCCGGTCCGTGACGGTAACCGCTCGCACCTGCGTGTGTCAATGCGTTCCGCGCTTCCGAAGCCACGCTCAGTGGCACTCGTCGTCGCGCTTTCGCACGCGATCGAGCGGAATGAAGGTCTGCGCCGGGCGCGACCGGCGCCGCCGCCCGCCGACCACTCTCAGCACGAGAAAGGCAACCGCGCCGAGCACGATCAGGACGACCGCCACGCCCTGCCAGTCCACCGGTCAGCTCCAGCCCAACGCCCGCCCGCCCTGGTACACGACGAGCGCGGCGACGTACGCGAGCAGCGTCTGGTAGGTGAACATGAACGCCGGCCAGCCCCACGAGCCGGTCTCGCGCCGCACCACCGCCAGCGTGCTCATGCACTGACAGGCCAGCACGAAGAACACCATCAGGGCGATGCCCGTGAGCGGCGTCATCAGCGGGGACCCGTCCCGCCGCGTGGCGGCCCTGAGCGCGTCCCGCAGCGGCTCGCTGCTCTCGTCCGCGTCGCCCAGGTCGAACACCATGCCCATGGTCGAGACGAAGACCTCGCGTGCGGCGAAGGCGCCAAAGATGCCCACGCCGATCCGCCAGTCGAAGCCCAGGGGCTCGAGTACCGGCTCCAGCAGCCGGCCGAACCGCCCCGCGACGCTGTGCCGCAGCTGCGCTCCCTGCTCGCGCGCCTCGAGCTCCCCGGCGACCGCCACCGGTGCGGCGGCCATCGCCTCCGCAGGCGGCATGTCGGACAGCTGCCCGGCACCGTCCGCGCGCGGATAGCTGAGGAGCGCCCACATCACGATCGTGAGCGCCAATATGATCGTGCCGGCATCGACCAGGAACGAGCGCACCTGTTGCCACGTGTTCCGCAGCAGCACGCGCGGAACCGGCAGCCGGTACGGCGGCAGCTCCAGCATCAGCGTGGGACGCGGGCCGCGCAGCACGGTTCGGCGGAGCACCGCGGCGGCCCCGAGCGCCGCGGCGACCGACAGGAAGTACATCGCGAAGAGCGCGACGGCGGCGGCGCTCAGCACGCCGAGCACCGGCGGCGCCGCGCTGAAGACGGTGGCGATGACGAGCAGATAGATGGGCAGCCGCGCGCTGCACGACATCAGCGGCAGGACCATCATCGTGAGCATCCGATCGGTGCGGTTGTCCAGCGTCCGCGTCGCCATGATGGCCGGAATCGCGCACGAGAACCCCGACAGCATCGGGACGAACGACTTGCCGTGGAGCCCCACGCGGCCCATGACGCGATCGATGACGAACGCGACGCGCGCCAGATAGCCCAGGTCCTCCATGACGCCGATGAAGAGGAACAGCATCGCGATCTGGGGCACGAAGACGATGACGTTGCCGACGCCGGCAATCACGCCTTCGACCAGCAGGTCGCGCAGCGGTCCGGGCGGCATCGCCGACCGCACCAGATCCTGGGCCGCGCCGATCCCTGTCTCGATGAAGCCGATGGCCGGCTCCGACCAGCTGAAGAGGGCCTGGAACAGGCCCAGCATCACCGTCACGAACACGGCCACGCCGGCGATCCGGTGGGTGAGCACGGCATCGATCCGCTGTGTCCAGCCCCGCCGTTCCGCCGGGCCCGGGGCGACCGCGTGCTCGACGATCGCATCGATCCGGGCGTAGCGGCCGGCGATGATGTCGTGATCGAGATCGCGCCCCGCCGCCGCGGCCTCGCGCCGGATGCGCGCGACCTCCCGGGCGATCGCCGGGGGGATCCCGCGCACTCCTCCGGAGTGCGCATCGTCGTCGAGCGAGAGCAGCAGCCACAGCGCGAATGCGCGGCGTCCCTCGGGCGTGAGCGCCGGCCAGGCCGGCGCCAGGATGCCCGACAGTTCGGCGGCCGCCGCTTCGACCGCCGGGGAAAGCGGCGCGGGCCCGGGGACCGTCCCGGGGCGCTCGATGGCGTTCGCCAGGGCCGTCCGGAGGTCGGCCAGGCCCGTCCCCCGGCGCGCCACGACCGGCACCACCTCGACGCCCAGCGCCTGGCGCAGCCGCGGGATGTCCACGGCGAGACCCTGCGCCTCGGCTTCGTCCATCATGCTCAGCGCGACCACGACCGGGACGCCGGTCTCGATGATCTCGCTTGCGAAGTACAGGCTGCGGCCGAGCGCGGTGGCGTCGGCGACGACGACCACAACCTCCGGCTTCTCCGAGGCGAGGCCCAGCACCGCGTCGACGGCGACCTGTTCGTCCTGCGATCGGGCGCTGAGGCTGTAGGTGCCGGGAAGGTCCACGAGCTCGACGACCGACTCCGCGCCGAGACGGGCGTGCGCCGACATCCGCGAGACGGTCGTCCCCGGATAGTTGCTGACCCTGGCTCTGGCGCCGCTCAGGGCGTTGAAGAGGGTGGACTTCCCGGAGTTCGGGTTGCCCGCAACGAGCACCACCGGCGGCGCCGCCGCCACCCCGGCTCGCGGGCCCTCCAGCGTGGGCTGACCAGCGACACCCGGGGTCACGCGTGCGTCTCGTCGACCTCGATCGAGAGGGCTTCGCTGCGCCGGATGGAGAGGGCGTAGTTCCGCACCCGCAGCTCGAGCGGATCCCCGAGCGGCGCGATCCGCGTGACGGTGACCCGGGTGCCCGGCACCAGGCCGAGCTCCATCAGCCGGCGGGCGATCGGACGGGCGCTCCCCACTCGCCGGACGATGGCCGGGGTGCCCAGGGGAAGCTGATCGAGCGAGGTGAAGCGGTCTGACATCGTCATGTGCCGGGCGCGAGCGGCGGGAGAAGGAGAACAGGAATGAAAAGTGAGATCCGGTCTCAAGAACCCTCTAGGAGGGTAACTCCGACCAGACTGGTCGGTCAAGGACTGAGGGGGTGGGACGAGACCCTGTGCCGCGTATAGACTGGCCATTTGGGATGCACCCGCGTGACCAGCCGGGCCGGTCAAGCGCGGGCTGACGGGACGGAATGCCGACGACCACAGGCCAGCGCCTCCTGATCGTGACCAATCGCCTCCCCGTGACCGTCACCGCGAAGGCGGACGGGATGGAGCTGGTCGACTCGACCGGCGGGGTCGCGACCGGTCTGCGCCAGGCCTATCTCGCCTCGGGGGGCCTGTGGATCGGGTGGCCCGGGGAGATCGCCCGTCTCTCGGCCGCCGACCGCCAGCTGCTCCAGCGCGAGCTGGCGGAGCGATCGATCGTGCCGGTCTTCCTGACGGCTCAGGAGGTCCGCCAGTACTACGAGAACTTCGCCAACGGCGTGGTCTGGCCGCTCTTCCACTACCTGCTCGAGCGGATGCCGCTCGACGCCAAGGGCTGGGAGGTGTACCGGCGCGTCAACGAGAAGTTCGCCGACGTCGTCGCCGGCATCTACCAGCCCGGCGACATCGTCTGGGTGCACGACTATCAGTTGATGCTCGTGCCCGCGATGCTCCGCCAGCGCCTGCCCGACGCGCGCATCGGCTTCTTCCTGCACATTCCGTTTCCGGCCCCCGAAGTGTTCCGGATCCTGCCGTGGCGCGAGGCCATCCTCGAAGGACTGCTGGGCGCCGACCTCGTGGGGTTTCATACCGGCGCGTACGTGCGGCACTTCACGACGGCGCTGCGGTACGTGCTGGGGCTGCAGACCGATCTCCGCCGCGCCTCGTTCGACGGCCGCGAGATCAAGCTCGATTCGTTCCCGATGGGCATCGACGTCGCGGAGTTCGAGCGCCTGGCGGGAAGCGAGGCGGTGTGCGTCGAGTCGAAGCGCGTGCGCGACGACTCCGGCGGTCATCGCATTCTGCTCGGGGTGGATCGTCTCGACTACACGAAGGGCATTCCGCGCCGGATGCTCGCGTTCGAGCGGCTGCTCGATCGATTTCCCGAGTGGCGCGACCGCGTACGGTTCATCCAGGTCGCGGTGCCGAGCCGCACGTCCGTCGAGCCGTATCAGGTCTTCCGCCGGCAGCTCGACGAGCTGATCGGCCGCATCAACGCGACGCACGGCACGCTGACGTCCGTTCCGGTCCACTACCTGTATCGGTCGATTCCCCCGGAGCAGCTCGTGGCGCTGTACCGCGCGGCCGACGTCATGGTGGTCACGCCGCTGCGAGACGGCATGAACCTGGTGGCGAAGGAGTTCGTCGCCTCGCGGACCGACGAAGACGGTGTGCTCGTCCTGAGCGAGTTCGCCGGCGCTGCCGCGGAGCTCGGGGAGTCGGTGCTCGTGAACCCCTACGACGTGGACGGCATGGCCGCCGCGATGGATCGGGCGCTCCGGATGAGCGAGCGCGAGCGGCGGACGCGGATGCGGGCGCTGCGGGAGCGTGTGCGCGTGCAGCACGTGCAGCAGTGGGTCGACAGCTTCGTGGAGGAGCTCCAGGCGCCGCCGCGCCCGCGGCAGGTGACGCCGGCCGCAGAGGTCGACGAGATCGTCGCCCGCGTGCGGGGCAGCAGCCATGCCACGCTGCTCCTCGATTACGACGGCACGCTCGTCCCGATCGTCAGTGGTCCCGCGCTGGCAGTGCCGGACGAGGCGCTGCTGCGGCTGCTCGCCCAGCTCGGTGCGAGTCCCCGGCTGTCGGTGCACCTGGTCAGCGGCCGTCTCAGGGAAACGATGGAGGCCTGGTTCGGCAGTCTTCCGATCGGCCTCTGGGCGGAGCACGGGATGTGGCATCGGCTGCCGCGGCAGTCGTGGGCGATGACGCTCGAGGTGGACCGCGGGTGGATCGAGCGGATCCGGCCGGTGCTGGAGGAGTTCACGCGCACGACGTCCGGTTCGCTCATCGAGCAGAAGACCGCATCGTTCGCCTGGCACTACCGGATGGTGGAGCCCGAGATCGGGGAGCAGCGCGCGGCGGAGCTGCGCGAGCGCGTACGGGACGTGCTGCAGGACGACCCGGTCGAGGTGCTCAACGGCAGCAAGGTGATCGAGATTCGGCCGCAGGGCGTCACCAAGGGCCTGGTGCCCTCGCGCCTGCTCGCCGAGGGGGACCCCGGCGCGCTGCTGGCGATGGGCGACGATCGGACCGACGAGGATCTGTTCGCGGCGATGCCGGCGCAGGGCATTACCATTCACATCGGACCGCTGCCGAGCCGCGCCCGTGTGCGCCTCGCCGACTGGCACGCCGCGCGGGATCTACTGCGGCGGCTGCTCTGACCGCCGCCGGCGTCCGTCAGGTGCCGTGCCGCAGCACGCGCTCGTAGAACCGGAGGACGTCCTGCCGGGACACGATCCCGGTGATGCGCCGGCTGCCGGCCTCCGGCACGACGACGAGCGTGTCCAGGTCGGTCTGGCTGAAGCGCGCGAGCACGCCATCGAGCCGGTCCGTCTCGAGCGCGCGCGCATCCGCGGCGTCCGACATCAGCTCCGAGACGGTGGCCAGCGGGCGCTCCGATGCCACCGCTTCGGACAGCGCCTGCAGGCTGACCACGCCCAGCACCTGCTGGTCGTCGCCCGAGACGGGCAGGGCCGCCGCGCGGCTTCGCGCGGCCAGCGCCAGTGCGGCGCTGGCGGTCGCGTCGGGCGGCACGCTCGGGACGTCCGTGCGCATCGCTTCCCTCACGCTGAGCGCGTGCGCGCGCGCCAGCTCGACGTTCGGATAGTACGGGATGTTCTCGGTCCTGAGCCTGAGCGTGTAGATGGATTCGCCGACCAGCAGCCGCACGACCACGACGCTCAGGACCGTCGCGCCCATCGCGGGGAGGATGACGCGGTAGTCGTCGGTCATCTCGAAGAGCAGCACGATGGCGGTCAGCGGAGCGAGCGACGTCCCGCCCACCACGGCGCCCATCCCGACCAGCGCGTAGGCGCCGCTTCCCGCCACCACGTTCGGGAACAGCGCGTGCGCCGCCGCCCCGAACGCGCCGCCCAGCATCGCACCGATGAACATGGACGGACCGAAGACGCCGCCGGATCCGCCGAAGGCGAGCGTGATGCTCGTGGCCGCCATCTTCATGACGACCAGCAGCGCGAGCGTCGTCGGGAGCATGCGTCCCCAGATCGCGTCCTCGACCGCGCCGTATCCGGTGCCGAAGATCTCGGGCAGGAAGCGCCCCATCAGGCCGATGAGCAGCCCGCCGACGACCGGCTTGTACCGCGCGGGGAAGTGCCAGCGGCCCACGCGGTCCTCGAGTCCGTACAGGAGGCGGATGAAGGCGGCCGAGACCAGGCCGGCCAGCACGCCGAGCACCGCGTACAGCGCGAGCTCGCGCGTGCTCACGAGGTCGTACTGCGGCACCAGGAACGCCGGACGGTTGCCGAACAGGCCGCGGGAGACCACGGTCGCGCTCACCGACGACAGGATGACCGAGCCGAACGCCGGCGTCAGCTCGCCCGTGATCACTTCCAGCGCGAACATCGCGCCGCCGATCGGCGCGTTGAACACGGCCGCCAGGCCGCCCGCCGCGCCGCAGGCGACGATCGTCCGCATGTGGGTGGCGGGGACCTTCAGCCGCTGCGCCAGCGCGGACGCGCTCGCCGCGCCAATCTGCACCATCGGCCCCTCCTGGCCGGCTGAGCCCCCCGTGCCGATCGTGATCGCCGAGGCGAGGATCTTCACCACGGCCACCCGCGCCTTCATGATCCCGCCTCGCGTGGCGACCGCCGTCATCACCTCGGGGACGCCGTGGCCGCGGGCTTCGGGCGCGAAGCGCGCGATCAGCGGCCCCACGACCAGGCCGCCGAGGGCGGGGATGAAGATGACGGCGGAGGGTCCGAGACCGAGCGCGCGGAGGCGCGACTCGACGGCCGACGCGAGTCCGTGGTCGACGCCGTCGAGCGCGTAGACGAACAGCGCAGCGCCGAGCCCGGCGAGCAGCCCCGCCGCAATCGCGACGAGCAGGACGTAGTTCTCGGTGGTCAGCACCGAGAGGCCGGTCAGGCGGAGGAAGAGCAGCTGGGCGCGCTGCAGGAGTCGGTTGAAGTTCATCGCCGGGTGGCCGGGGTCGCCGAGGAGGAGGATCGCGCCTGCGGGGCTGCCAGCCACACGAAGCGGTGGCGGTTCTCGCGCTCAACGGTCAGCAGCGCCGCACCGCCGCCGCGCAGCAGCTGGTTGACCGCCGTCAGCCGGGCGGGCCGCAGGTCGACGGCCTCGACGCGGTCCCCGGTCCGCAGTCCGGCTCTGGCGGCATCGCTCCCCGGCACGACGATGATGGGCACGCCCGTCTCGTTCTCGGGCCATGCGCCGCGCGGGTTGGCGGGCTCGTGGGGCGGCGTCTGCACGTCGACGGCGCGCACGGTCAGAGACGGACCCTCCTCCCGATCGAATCGCACCTCGTCGCCCGCGCGGAGGGCACGGGTCAACGCTTCGGCGGTGACGAAACGCTGGGTGCCGATGAACGCCGCCGCGAACGGCTGGCCGGCGCGCAGTCCCGATCGTTCGGCGTCTGAGCGCGGGAGCACGTAGACGGCCACGAGGGATCCCTCCGGGAACCGCGGGCGGAGCGCCGGCGTGATCGTCTGGATGTCGGCGCCGAGCGACGGGTGCGGATGGCGCCCCCGTCCGTGCAGCGCGGCGGCAACCTCCCGCACCAGTGCGGCCTCCAGCCCCGTGGTCCCGTACGCCGTCCGGCCGACGAATCCGACCATGTGGCCGTCGAGATCGACCAGGGTATCGCCCGGCTCGATGCTCGCGCGAGCCACGCGCGCGGCGAACGGCAGGCTCGAGGCCGGCAGGTACTGCATGGCCGGCACGCCGGCTCGCGGCCGCATCGCGACGATCGGCTCCGGCACCGCCGGCGGCGAGTCCTGGAAGGCGACGGCGGCCGGCGCGTCGGATGCGAGGCGCAGCAGCGCCACGCCGTGCAGCGCGTCGATCCCCGCCAGCTCCGCCGCGATCTCGCGGTCGTCCACGCGGACGACCCACCTGGCGGCGGGGGAGCCCGCGGCGACGAGCGCCGTCCGAGGCGTCAGCATGACCGCCGGCTCCGCGGCGGAGTTGGCGGCGGGCTCCGCGATCGCGAGCGACAGGCGCAGGCGCGCCGCCAGATCGCTGGCGAACTCGCCGGGATAGATCAGTGCCGCGCGGCTGAGCGCCCTCGCTACCGGCGGGGCCTGCGGCGCGGCCTCCGCACCCGCCGTGAGGGACTCGGCCGGGGCCTCGGCGGGCCGCAGGATGTCATAGGCGACGATTGCCGCCGTGAGCACGCCGAGGGCTAGAAGGAAAAGGATCGTGCGCCGCGACACGGGAACCGCACCTCCACCCCATACTAGCCCACGCGCCCTTGCCGGTCGGACCGGCTCGTTCTATCATCGCGGAATCTTCGGAGGCGGGACTCCCACTTCTTCCACTTCCAGGTCGCCAGTATCAAGCATGCAGATCACCCGTCACCCCGCCAGCTATGACGCCGTGATCGTCGGATCCGGCGCCGGCGGCGGCATGGCCGCCAAGGTGCTCACCGAGGCCGGAGCCCGCGTCGCGCTGCTCGAGGCGGGGGCGCCATGGGACTCCGCGACCGACGCCGCGATGTTCGCCTGGTCGTACGATTCGCCGCGGCGCGGTGGTCCGAGCCCCGACCGTCCCTTCGGCGAGTTCGACGGCTGCATCGGCGGCTGGGAGATCGCCGGCGAGCCCTACACCGTCGCCCAGGGCGAGCAGTGGCACTGGTTCCGGGCGCGGATGCTCGGCGGCCGCACGAATCACTGGGGACGGATCTCGCTGCGGTTCGGCCCCGACGACTTCCGCCGGAAGACCGTCGACGGGCTCGGCGAGGACTGGCCCATCACCTACGAGGACCTGAAGCCGTACTACGACAAGCTCGATGAGCTCGTCGGCATCTTCGGGACGAACTTCGCGGCCGAGCGGAACCTGCCGAACGAGCCCGACGGGATCTTCATGCCGCCGCCCGCGCCCCGTTGCTACGAGCGTCTGCTGCAGTCGGGCATCGAGCGCCTGGGCATCCCGTGCGTGCCGTCGCGGCTCTCCATTCTCACGCGCCCGCACAACGGCCGCCCCGCCTGCCACTACTGCGGACAGTGCGGCCGCGGCTGCTCGACGTACTCGAACTTCTCGTCGCCGTCCGTGCTGCTGCCGCCGGCATTCAAGACGGGCCGGCTGACGCTCACGACGGGCGCGATGGTGCGTGAAGTCACGACCGACGAGAGCGGGCGCGCCACCGGCGTGCTCTGGATCAACACGGAGGACGGCACCGAGCACCACACGCGCGCGCGCCTCGTCGTCCTGGCGGCGAGCTCGTGCGAGAGCGCGCGCATCATGCTCAACTCGAGGTCCGCGAAGCATCCGGACGGCCTCTCGAACTCGAGCGGGACGCTCGGCCGCTATCTCACGGATTCCACCGGCCTGTCGGTCCGCGGGTTCTTCCCGCAGCTCATGAACATGCCGCCGCACAACGAGGACGGCGTCGGCGGCATGCACGTCTACGTGCCGTGGTGGCTGGACAACCGGAAGCTCGACTTTCCGCGCGGGTACCACATCGAGCTCTGGGGCGGCCGCGGCATGCCGTCGTACGGGTTCGGCTGGGGCATCCAGAACCTGCCCGGCGCCAGCGCCGGCTACGGCGCGCGGCTGAAGGACGAGTACCGCCGCTATTACGGCAGCGTCCTCGGGTTCTCGGGGCGCGGCGAGATGGTGACCAGCGAGGACACTTACTGCGAGATCGACCCGGACGTCGTCGATCAGTGGGGGATCCCCGTCCTGCGCTTCCACGCGAAGTGGAGCGATCACGAGCGGCGCCAGGCGAAGCACATGCAGGAGACCTTCCGCGCCATCATCGCGGAGCTGGGCGGCACGGCGCTCTCCGAGATGCCCACCGCGGATGACGATTACGGGCTCGCGGCTCCGGGCCGCATCATCCACGAGTGCGGGACGACGCACATGGGACGCGACCCGCGGCGCTCGGTGCTGAACGAGTGGTGCCAGGCTCACGAGGCGCCGAACGTGTTCGTCTGCGACGGCGGGCCCTTCGTGTCACAGGCCGACAAGAACGCGACCTGGACGATTCTCGCGCTCGCGATGCGCACGAGCGAGTACATCGCGGATCAGATGAAGAAGGGAGGGATCTGATGGGGTCGGATCTCGATTTTCTGACGCCGGCAGACGACGAGCGAGGGGATGCATCAGAAAATCGAGATCTGACCCCCGGGATCTCCCGGGTCCCCCCGATTTCCCGCCGCGCCGCGCTCAAGGCGCTCGGGGCCGCGCCGGCCGCGGCGGGCCTCACGTGGACGGCAGCCGAGGCCGCGCAGGCGCAGCAGCAGGCCATGCAGGCGCGCGCCGCCGCGCAGGGCGCCTACGAACCGAAGTTCTTCACGGCGCACGAGTGGAAGACGGTCCACCTGCTCGCCGACATCGTCATCCCGCGCGACGAGCGGTCGGGCAGTGCCACCGATGCCGGCGTGCCGGAGTTCATGGACTTCATGATGGTGGACCAGCCGGGGCGGCAGACGGCCATGCGCGGCGGGCTGCGATGGCTGGACCACGAGTGCCGGCGCCGGTTCGATCGGGACCTTGCCGCCTGCACGGCCGAGCAGCGGCTGGCCGTCGTCGAGGACATCGCGTGGCCCAACAACGCGAAGCCGGAGTTCGGTCCCGGCACGGCGTTCTTCACCGCGTTCCGCGACCTGACCGCGTCGGGCTTCTGGACGAGCAGGATGGGCGTGGAGGATCTGCGCTACATGGGCAACCTCGCCGTCGTCGAGTGGAACGGCTGTCCGGATGAGGCGCTGCGCCATCTGGGGCTCGACCCCGCAAGCCGGTAGTCTTGAGGCCGGTCGCCGCGGCGCGGCGGTCCGGCCAGGGAGTCACAATCATGCTGCGACGTCCGGGCGGACGGGCCTTGGCGGCCGCTGTGCTGGCGGCCGCCGTCGTGATGGCGGAGGGACCCGCCATCGGCCAGAGCGCGTATCAGCCCGCTCCGGAGAACCTGAAGGCGAGGGAGTGGTTCCAGGACGCGAAGTTCGGGCTCTTCGTGCACTGGGGCATCTACAGCCTGCTCGCCGACGGCGAGTGGGTGATGAACCAGCGGCAGATCCCCGCGAAGGACTACGAGAAGATCGCCGCCTTCTTCAACCCGACTGCCTTCGATCCCGCCGAGTGGGTCTCGCTCGTCAAGGCCGCGGGGATGAAGTACATCACGATCACCAGCAAGCATCACGACGGCTTCGCGATGTTCGACTCGAAGGTGACCGACTGGGACATCGTGGATCGGACGCCGTACCGGAAGGACGTGCTGAAGATGCTGGCGGACGAATGCCACCGGCAGGGCATCAAGCTGTTCTTCTATCACTCGCAGCTCGACTGGCATCATCCGGACTACTATCCCCGCGGCCGGACCGGGCAGAGCGCGGGGCGCCCCGACAGCGGCGACTTCGACGAGTACATCGAGTTCATGAACGCGCAGCTCACGGAACTGCTCACGAACTATGGCGACATCGGCGGCATCTGGTTCGATGGCTGGTGGGACCGGCCCGACGCGAACTGGCGCCTCGATGAGACGTACTCGCTCATCCACCGGCTGCAGCCGGCGGCCCTCATCGGATCCAATCACCACAGGAAGCCGTTCCCGGGCGAGGATTTCCAGATGTTCGAGAAGGACCTGCCGGGCCACAACACGGCGGGATTCAGTGGTGACGCCGAGATCGGAAACCTGCCCCTCGAATACTGCGACACGATCAGCGGCGCCTGGGGCTTCAACGTCAACGACCGCGGCTACAAGGATGCGAAGACACTCGTGCAGATGCTCGTCCGCTCGGCCGGGTACGACTCGAACCTGCTGCTGAACGTGGGCCCGATGCCGGACGGCCGGATTCAGCCGGAGTTCGTCGAGCGCCTGCGCGAGGTGGGGCAGTGGCTCGACGCCCATGGCGAGTCGGTCTACGGCACGCGCGGCGGCCCGGTCTCACCGCGCCCGTGGGGCGTGACGACGCGCAAGGGGAACACCGTGTACGTCCACGTGCTCGACTGGGCCGACCCCGCGCTGCTCGTCCCGCCGCTCGGCGCGGCGGTGAAGTCGGCGCGGCTGGTGAAGACGGGCGCGGCCGTGCCGGTGAAGAACCTGGCGGAGGGCGTGCTGATACAGTTGCCGAAGGATGCGCCAGACCCCTACGTGACCGTCGTCGCGCTGGAGCTCGGCGAAGGAAAGGCGACCAACTGATCGGCGGACCGCCATGGCCGCCTGCAGGAGAGGAATGACGATGGCTCGACTGACCCGACGTGAAGCTTTGGCCGCGGCCGGCGCCGCCGCCCTGTCTCCCGCTCTCGCCGGCGCGGCGAGTCAGTCGGCCGGCAGCGCCGTGAAGCGCGGCCGCCTCAAGCAGTCCGTCTGCCGCTGGTGCTACCAGCGCATTCCGCTGGAGGAGTTCTGCGGAGGCGTGGCCGACATCGGCATCCCCGCGATCGATCTGCTTCAGCCCGACGAGTGGGCGGTCGCCGCGCGGCATCGGCTGCTGTGCTCGACCGGCTATCCGGGCGAAGGCGGCGGCTCGATCGTGGACGGGCTGAACAACCGGCTGCTGCACGACCAGATCGTGAGCACGTTCCAGAAGGCCCTGCCGCTGGCGCGGAAGGCGCGGGTGCCGAACCTCATCACGTTCTTCGGCAACCGGCAGGGGCGGTCCGACGAGGAGGCGATCGACAACTGCATCGCCGCGCTCGGCCGCATCAAGCCGATGGCCGAGGACAACGAAGTCACCGTGGTCGTGGAGCTGCTGAACAGCAAGGTCGATCACCGCGACTACCAGGGCGACAACACCCCGTTCGGAGTCGAGGTGGTGAAGGCGGTGAACTCGCCGCGCATCAAGCTGCTGTACGACATCTACCACATGCAGATCATGGAGGGCGACATCATCCGCACGATCCGCCAGAACAAGGAGTGGATCGCCCACTACCACACGGGCGGTGTGCCGGGACGCAACGAGCTGGATCCGACCCAGGAGCTGCAGTGGCCGGCGATCGCCCAGGCGATTCTCGACACCGGCTACACCGGCTACTTCGCGCACGAGTTCATCCCGACGCGCGACCCGCTCACGTCGCTGCGGGAGGCCGTGCAGCTCTGCGACGTGTAGGGGCGACGCATGCGTCGCCCCTACAACAGCTTCACGATCCGCCGCTCCCGGGCCGACTCGTAGATCGCCATCATGATCTGCAGGTCCTTCAGCCCCTCCTCGCCGGGCGTGAGCGGCTCGGTGCCGTCCATCACGCAGCCCGAGAGGTGATCCATCTCCGCGGCGAAGTGGTCGACGACCGGGTGCAGCCGCTCCTCGAGCGTGCGGCCGGTGCTGGCATGCATGCGCAGGCCGCCGTAGCTGAGCGCCGGCTCCAGTTCGATCCACCCCTTCGTGCCCACCCCGCGGAAGCGGTTCAGCGGCGAGCCGTAGCTGGACGTGCAGTTCGCGAGCACGCCGCTCGGGAACCGCAGCTGGAAGGTGACGTTCTCCTCGACCTCCTTGAACCGCGGATCCCCGGGCGTGCTGTGCTCCATCGCGAAGACCTCGACCGGCTCCTCGCCGCTGATGTATCGCGCCGCATTCAGCGAGTAGATGCCGATGTCCATGAGGGATCCGCCGCCCGCCATCGCCTTTTTCAGGCGCCACTGGTCCGGGTCGCCGATTGAGAAGCCCGCGTCGGCGAGGACGAACCGGAGCGGCCCCATCTCTTCGTCACGCACCGCCTTGATCAGCGCCTGCGTGTAGGGTTCGTACCGCAGCCGGTAGGCGACCATCAGCTTGCGCTCCGCTGCCTTCGCGGCGTCGATCATCTGCCGGCATTCCTCCGGCGTGTTCGCCATCGGCTTCTCGCAGAGCACGTGCTTGCCGGCCTGCGCGGCGCGAACCGTGTACTCCGCGTGCATGCCGTTCGGCAGCACGACGTAGACGATGTCGATGTCGGCGTTGTCTCGGATGCGATCGTACGAGTCGTAGTCGTAGATGTTCTTCTCGGGGACGCCGTAGCGAGCGGCGAGCGTGCGCGCCTTGTCGGGGCTGCCCGAGACGAACGCCGCGAGGCGGGACTTCTCGCAGCGCGCGAAGGCCGGCATGATCTGGTTGATGCTCAGGCTGCCGAGGCCGACGAGCGCCCACCCGAGCTTCCTGCCGGGCGGCGGCGGCACGCGCTGGGCGGCCGCGGCGCCCGCCGCGACGTGGGACGCCAGGAGGCCGGCGCCCGTCTGCTGAAGGAACCTGCGGCGGCTGACGGTGGTGTATGAGTCGGTCATGGGGCCGGATCATACAGCGTGACGAGCGGCACCCGAAAAACACACCAATCCCCAACTCCCGCCTGTCTGGAGTCCGGCGGGGAGCTGGGGATTGGAGAAGTTCGCGAAGCGCCTACGGGCGCTCGGTCGGGTCGGGCGTCGGCGCGGGCGGCGGCGGCTCGGAGTGCCCCGGATCGTCCATGTCGTCGGGACCGATGGGCTCGGGGCGGTCCTCATCGATGCCGGACGGCGGCTCCGGCTCCATCGTGCCGGTGGTGCCGGTCGTGCCGCGCGTGCCGGTCTCGCGGAGCCCCTTGTGGATCCGCTTGGCCTCCTCCAGGTGATTCTCGAGCGTTGGCAGTGTCCGCCGCGCGAACTGGCTCAGCTCACGGTCGGACGTCTCGTCCGCCTGCTTGCTGAACAGCTTTACCGCCTTCTCGTGGTCCTTGACCATGTGCTGCATGTACTCGCGGTCGAACTCGTCGCCCGAGAGCTTCGACAGCCGGTCGTGGACCTCCTGGTGCTCCGGCTTCGGCTGCGCCGCCGACGCGAAGACGTCCTGCGGGACGATGTCGACGTCCTTCAGCCGATCGTTCGCCTTCTGATGGTCTTCGACCATCCGCTCGGCGAACTTCTTCACATCGTCGTGCGAGGCCTTGTCTTTCGCGAGCTTTCCGAGCTTTACCTCGGCGGCGTTCTCCGCCGCGGCCTTCTCCACGAACGTGCGTCCCGAGCTCGACAGCGCCTCGCTGCCGCTCGTGTCGGTCTGCGGCCGGCTCTGCGCCGGATCCTGCGTGCTGCCGGGGTCGGTCTGCTGAGCGGCCGCTGGCGCGCCGAGCAGGGCGCAGACGCCGGCCGCTGCCGTCATGGTCTTCAGTATTCGTTTCATCCTGGCTCCTCTCCGTGATTCACGTCGACACAGAGGGAGCAAGGCCGGTGCCGGCGGGCGAGAGGACGCGCTTCGCTCGACCATTCCAACTCGCAACTTCCAGGCTCCAAACTGTCGCGCTCGCTGGAGGGTCGTCGCGTTCGGCTGGGGCGTTGGATGGAGAGAGTCTGGCGGCGGCAGTGGTAGGGCGCGCTCGCCGAGCGCGCCGAGGGGAATCCGCTCGGCGACCCGGCCCTACCGTTGATGCGAGCCTTACGTCCCCGCGGTCGGCGGGGCTCGTCAGCGCCGCACCTCGAAATCGGTCCACTGAACCGCGCGGCGCTTGCGGCCGGAAGCGACGTTCACCTCCAGGGTGTAGACGCCCGGCGGCACCTGTTCGCCGAGGGAGAGCGTCCCGCCAACCGCGATCGTGCGCAGGCGCGATCGCGGGTCCTTCGGGCGGGCGACGGGCTCGACCGCGCCGCGGAAGACGACCTGGCCGTCGCGCAGCAGCGACGCGCTCGCCACCAGTGGATCCGAGGGGTCCGTCCCGTCGTAGATCTCGTACGCGAAGGTGACCTCGCTGCCTGCCCGGAAGATGCGCAGCGACGGCGGCCGAGGACGTCCACGCGGACTGCGCTCCCGGCGTCCATGACGTCGAGGCGGTCTTCGTCCGGGAGCGGACCGTCCGCCATCGAGCGAAGCAGCAGACCGGAGAGCGCCAGCCGTCCGGGACCGACGCGCGGAACCTCCAGGAACTGCGAGGCAGAGCCCACGGCGCCGCTGGGCACGTCCCGGACCGCCGTACGGACCTGGTAGCCCCCTGGCTCCTTCACGCTCATGCGTGTGCTGTAGAGCACGCCCGTCGTGCGCCCAGCTCCCGCTCGCCGGCAGACCTGGACGGGCGGACATCGGAGCGGGTCGGATCGTTGTACACCTTGAAGCGGTCCCGGGGCTCGACCGGGGCGAACGCGGCAACGCCGGCACGGCTCGCGATCGTCCAGCGCACTCGATTCACGGCGGCGTGCAGGAGGCGCTTGTCGGTCGTGAACTGCTGGAGGGAACCGATGCCGCCCGACGTTCGCACGATCGCGACGAGGTCGCCGGCCTCGACGCGCTCGTCCACGAAGCGGCGCAGCGCGCGGCGGACGTTGGCCGTGCTCTCGAACGACAGGCCGAGATCGTCCACGACGATGGCGATCGTGCGGCGGAAGAGGGCAGGTGGACGACGGAGGGCCGCTGACAACGTTCCAGGCGGCGTGTCGGGGACGGCCGCTCGCACCGGCTGCTCCGGCCACTCAGGAGTCATCACCGGTCGGCCGGCGCTGGAAACGTAAACCGCGTGACGCAGTGGCTGCCGTTTGCCCGCATGCACCACCTCGAAGTCGTCTGCCGTGAGGTCGGTGACGTGCCGGCCCTCCTTGTCGGTCACAACGGCATCGACGGTGACGAGCGTCGCGGACGTCTTGAACGTGGGACGTTCCGCAGGGTCCTGCTGCCGCTGCTCGATCCCCGACTGCGACGGCTGACTGGCGTCTGTCCCCGGGATGAACGCGCTTATGTCGGCGATGACCAGGATGCAGACGAGCCTGCGAACGGCTGAAGGCATGGTCACCTCTGGACGTCGAAGTCTGCCCACTGGGCGGCTCGTCGCTTCCCGGCGCTGACGCTGACCTCGAGCGTGTACGTGCCGGGCGGCATCTGCTGGCCAAGCGAGAGCACACCGCCGACGGGGATCGTCTTCACGCGCGGTCCTTCCGCCTGTCGCGCGATGGTGTCGGTCTGACCCCGGTACACGACCGTTCCGTCCCGCAGCAACGCCGCGGTGGCCTCGAGCGGCTCCGTCTCTCCGGTGCCGTCGTAGACCTCATACGCGAACGCCACGCCGCTGCCGGGTCGAAAGATGCGAAGCGACGGCCTGCCGAGGATCTCCCAGCGTTCATCGTCGGTCGCCGTGTCCTCGGTCGCGGCCTCCGTGGAGGACTCCTCGCCCCGGCTCGCCTGGAGCAGCACGCTCGAGATCGCCAGGCGGCCGCGGCGCACGTCCGGCACCTCGAGAAACTGGGACGCGGACCCCAGGCGGGCGGTGGCGTTGTCCTGCACCGAGGTTCTGACCTGATAGGCGCCCGGCTTCTTCACAGCCATCCGTGTGCCGTAGATGACGCCGTGCGTGCGAGCCTCGTCGAGCTGCTCGTCGGCGAGACGGAGCGTGACGGTGCGCCTCCAGTTGCCGAGCACCTCGCCGTTGTCGCCGATGGCGAGCTGGGCGATATCGGCCTGAGTGACGTGCCGCCCATCGTCGCCGGGCGTGAACGTGAGACCGGTGGCGTCGATGAAGAGCATCGTCCGGATGAAGGATCCCGACTCCGCGTCGTGGCCGAAGAGCGCCGTCAGGCGCATCCCGATGTCGCTGGCGGCAAACGGCGACAGGGCCGCCATCAGCAGCGGGTCGGTGGGCGCATCCAACTGGCGATTCTCGTCAGCCGGTCCGAAGAGCCCCTGCCGCGCGCGGACCTTCAGCCCCGGACGCCTGACCCGCACCATGACGCCGCCATGCTCCCACCCCGACGATCGCGCGCCGGCCGGCGCTTCGTACCCGAGCAGGTAGTAGCCGCGCTGATCGTCGAGCGCGCGCTGTATACCGCTGTTCAGATCATTCGTGTTCAGAAACGCGCGCCCGCCCGTCTGCTCGGCGACGAACATCAGTTGTTCCAGCGTGTCGAGCAGCTCGCCGCGGCGAACTCCCGCTTCCTTTCGGACCGCGGGCGCCACGTCGAAGGTGCTGATCCCGCTGCCGGGAGGTCCGAAATCCCTCAGCTGCGGGTTGTCCTCAGCCATCAGTCCCGCAGTCTGAAGACCCCTCGGATCCACGGTATAGATCACGGCCCCGGCGCGATTCGCCCGGTCCAGCATGCGCGTCATCGCCCGCCAGATCTGACCGCTCTCCTGACGGTCCTCGAAGAGCGCTCCGAACCCTTCCGAGAAGAGCACGATCGATTTGCGTCCGGGCAGCTGCTGCATGCCTCTCGCCACGAACTCGATGGCGCCGAGCGATCCGACGGCCATGATCCGGTCGCGCAGGGCCCCGGCTCCGCCGTCATCGACCCCGCCGACCATAGGACTCGGTTCCGCCGTCGCGAACGAGCCGACAGCCCTTCGGCTCATGCCGTTCCACTGAACGCGTTCCACGGCCATGTGCAGCAGCCGACGATCGGTTGTGAACTGCTGGAGGGCGCCCATGCCTCCGGCCGTCCGGATGATCGCCACCAGATCTCCAGGCTCGATCTGGTCGTCGACGAACCTGCGCAATGCCCGCCGGACATCGGCCACGCTGTGGAACGAAAGCCCAAGATCGTCGATCACGATCGCGATCGTTCGTCCCGGCTGTACGCGGCGCGGCGAAAGCGCGCGAGTCACGATGGCGGCTGGCCGATTCTGCTGGACCGCCGAAGCGCTCGATGGCTGGCGAACGGGAGCCCTATCGGCGTCGCTCGTGCCCGTCGCGGAAACGTAGATTGCGTGCTGGAGCTTCTGGCGGCGGCCTCGGTGGACGAGCTCGAAATCCTCGGTCGTCAAGTCCGTGACGTGGCGACCGTCCTTATCGGTGACAACGGCATCGATCGTAAGAAGCGTCGCGGACGTCTTGAAGGTAGGACGTTCGGAAGGGTTCTCCTGCCGACCTTGCAGATCGAATGGATCACGGGCGAGTGGCGCTTGCTCGAGCCGCCGCGCCGCATCCACGCGCAACCCGAATGGGGCGCTGAGAATCGCGAGCGCAGCTCCGACCGTCCAAGCCGTCAACAGCACCAGAACGGCGCGGTCGCGACGGTGATCCCCCGGAATGGGCATCCTGCAGACTCCGTTCTGCCCGGCGGCAGGGCGGACGAGCAGGGCTGGCAGGGGGGAATGATACAGGAAAAGACGAGACGGGAAAAGGGAGACGGGAGGCGGGAAACGGGAGGCGGGAGGCGGGAGACGGGAGACGGGAAGCGGCAGCGGGAAGCAGGCCGTCGTCCCTCCCTTTTCCCTTTTCCCTTCTCCCCCTACTGATGCTCCTCGTGCGTGCAGCCCTTGAACTCGGCGAAGAAGAGCCCCTCGGGCTCGCCGATCTCCTGGAGGATGCCGACGGCTGAAGTGTAGTAGCCGGCGATAGTCATGGCGCGCGCGGCGCGGAAGAAATCGACGCCGGTCCGGTCGGCCGCCGTCCCGTCGCTGAGCGGCGTGAGCAGTGCCGTCTGCTGGTCCGATGTGAGGTTGGAAAACGCCTGCTGGTGGCGTTCGCGGCTGTGACTGTCGAGCCAGTCCAACCCCTCGAGGAATCGGCTCCGTTCCTCGGCCGATGCCGCGCCGAGCACATCGTCGATGTACTGGTTCACGTGCGCGCCCTTCGCGCCGGGCGTGTCCGTCTCGGGAATGATCGCCTCGGTGAGTGCGACGAGCGTCTCGTTCTGCGGGACGCTCAGGACCTTCGGCGTCCAGTCCGCGACGGCCTGGCGCACCGGCTCCTGCTGCGCGTGCACGTGCGCCAGGGCCAGCAGGTTCTCGACCCAGAGGGGCAACGTCGCGGCGGCCGTCCCGCCGACCGCCAGGCGTCGAATCGCGTCGCGCCGACTCAGCTCGGGCATGGATGTCTTCCCGGCAGGGCTGAAGCCCTGCCCCACAGCCGGCAGGGCTGAAGCCCTGCCCCACAGCCGGCAGGGCTGAAGCCCTGCCCCACAGCCGGCAGGGCTAAAGCCCTGCCCCACAGCCAGAATTCTCTTCCTTCCCTGTCCCTTCCCCCTTCTCCCTTCTCCCGTGTCTATGCCCAGTACGCCGCGCCGGCGGGCGCGCTGATCACGACGTTCTTCAGCAGCGCGATGGCCTTTTTCAGCCCCTCGTCGCCCGACATCAGGCTGTCCTCGTGCTCGATGCTGATGACGTGGTCATAGCCGACGAGCCGCAGGCTGCTGACCAGGTCCCGCCAGACCGACTCCGGGTTGCCGTAGCCGACGGTGCGGAAGATCCAGGAGCGCCTGATCTCTTCCGTGTACTTCTTCGTGTCGAGCACGCCGTTCACCATCCGGTTCTGCTCGTCGATGCGGCAGTCCTTCGCGTGCACGTGGTAGATCAGCTCGCCGAGCGTGCGGATGGCCGTCGGCACGTCCACCTGCTGCCAGAACATGTGGCTCGGGTCGAAGTTGCAGCCGATCGTTCCGCGCGCGACGTCCGCCAGCCGGAGCATCGATTCGGGGTGATAGACGACGAAGTTCGGGTGCATCTCGATGGCGACGCGCACGCCGTGCTTCTTGAGGAACGCCGCCGTGTCCTTCCAGTAGGGGACGACGCGCTCTTTCCACTGCCAGTCGAGCATCTCCGGATACTCGGTCGGCCAGCAGGCCGTGATCCAGTTCGGCTGCTTCGCGTCCGGATCGCCGCCGGGACAGCCCGAGAAGGTGATGACCTGCTGCACGCCGAGCTTCGCGGCGAGCTCCACCGTCTGCCGGAAGACGGCGTCGTGGCTCTTCGCGAACTGCCGATCCGGATGGATCGGGTTCCCGTGGCAGCTCAGGGCGCTGATGGTCAGGCCGCGGCGATCGATGGCTTCCTTGAACGCCTTCAGCTTCTTCTCGTCCCCGAGCAGTTCGCCCGGCCGGCAGTGCCCGTCGCCCGGATAGGCGCCGGTGCCGAGCTCGACCGCTTCGAGGCCGAGCGACTTGACGTAGTCGAGCGTCTCCTCGAAAGGCTTGTCGCCGAACAGGACCGTGAAGACTCCAATCTTCATGCGTCGCTCCTTCGGGCCGCCTGAAGGCGGCCCCTACAGGTTGGCCCTTATACCCGGACCCACTTCTTCGAGGCGGCCGCCTTCTCCATGGCCGCCAGCACCTTCTGGTTGCGCACGCCGTCCTCGAAGTTGGGCGTGGGGACCCTGTCGGCGGCGACCGCCTCGAGCAGGTCGTAGACGGTGTGGGTGAACGTGTGCTCGTAGCCGATGATGTGCCCCGCCGGCCACCACGCCTTCATGTACGGATGGTGCGCCGCCTCGGTGACCATCACGTTGTGGAACCCCTGTACGGGCCCCGCGTCGCTCGCCAGGAACACCTCGAGCTCGTTCATGCGCTCGAGGTTGAACGCGACCGAGCCCTTGCTGCCGTTGACCTCGAAGCGGTTGTAGTTCTTGCGGCCGAGGGCGAAGCGCGTCGCCTCGATCGTCCCGAGCGCCCCGTTCTCGAACCGCACGACCGCGGCCGAGGCATCGTCGACGGTGACCTGCCCCTTCTTCTTCGGATCCTCCGGCAGGGGCCGCTCCTTGACGAACGTCTCGAGCGCGGCCGTGACCTCGGCGATCTCGCCGACGAGGAAGCGTCCCAGGTCGAGCGAGTGCGACGCGATGTCGCCGAGCGCGCCGGAGCCGGCCGCTTCCTTGCGAAGGCGCCACACCAGCGGGACCTTCGGATCGACGGGCCAATCCTGCAGGTAGGTGCCGCGGTAGTGGTAGATCTGTCCGATCTTGCCCTCCTCGATCAGCCGCTTCGCCAGCATGACCGCCGGCGCCCGCCGGTAGTTGTGGCAGATCATGTGGACGACGCCGGCCTTCTGCACGGCGGCCAGCATCTGCTCGGCCTCGCGGACGGTGTTGGCGAGCGGCTTCTCGCAGAACACCACCTTGCCGGCCTTCGCGGCGGCCATCGCGATCTCGGCGTGGCTGTCGCCCGGCGTGACGATGTCCACGACGTGGATATCCTTGCGGGCGACGACGTCGCGCCAGTCGGTGGCCGCTTCCTCCCAGCCGAGCTGTTCCGCGGCGGCCTTGACGTTCTTCGCGTTGCGCCCGCAGAGCACCTTCATCACGGGCGAGAGCTTCGGGGAGAAGAAGCGGGACACCTGCCGATAGGCGTTGCTGTGCGCGCGGCCCATGAAGGCGTACCCGATGAGAGCCACATTCACGTGTGCCATCGGTCGTCGCTCGGCTGGAAACAGGGAGTCGAAACGGGTCGGCCCTACTTCGACCCGGACGCCGGCTTTCTGTCGGCTGGGTCCGGCTTCAAGCTCTTGTCGAACTGCCGCACGTAGCGGGCGAGCGCCAGGATCTCCTCCTCGGAGAACCGGGCCTTGAACGGCATCATGGCCGTGCCGGGCACGCCCTCACTGATCACCCTGGCGATCTCCTTCACGGACGTGCCGTGGCGCCATTTGCCGTCGGCGAGATTCATGGGCTCGAGCGCCGCGTTGCCGTCCGCCATGTGACACGGCAGGCACGCGGACTTGTACAGCTCCGCGGCCTTCGCCTCGCCGGCACCCGGCGTCCGCGCCGCGGCATGGAGTCCGGCGGCGGCGATCAGTCCGGCGGCGGCGAGAAGCGGAACACGCATGATCGGGAGCACTCAAACTCAGGCGGCTGAAGCAGTTGGCGTCTGGCAGGCCGCGATGACTCAGTGAAAGGTAGCTGGCGGCGAGAAGCGTTGTCAAGCAACCGCGGCTGCCGCCGGTTACCCGCGCAGGTGCGTCCCGAAGAACTCCATCGTGCGCTGCCACGCGAGCTTCGCCGCCTGCTCGTCGTAGCGCGGCGTGGTGTCGTTGTTGAACCCGTGCTGCGTGCCGGGATAGACGTGCGCCTCGTAGCGCACGCCCGCCGCCTTCAGCGCCGCCTCGTAGGCCGGCCAGGCAGCGTTGATGCGCTCGTCGTTCTCGGCGAACTGGAGCAGCAGCGCCGCCTTGATGTTCGGCACGTCGTCGATCGGCGCGGGACCTCCATAGAAGGGCACGGCGGCCCGGAGCTCGGGCACGCGGGTCGCGAGCAGGTTCACGATACCGCCCCCGAAGCAGAAGCCCACGGCGCCCAGCTTGCCGTCGCAGTCCGGGCGCGCGCGCAGCCAGCTGGCGGCGGCGACGAAGTCTTCGCGCGTCTTCGACTGGTCGAGCGTCCGGAACAGTTCGCGCGCCTTGTCCTCTTCGCCGGGATACCCGCCGGCGGGAAACAGCGCGTCGGGAGCGAAGGCCATGTAGCCGTCGAGCCCGATCCGGCGTGCCACGTCCTCGATGTGCGGGTTGAGGCCGCGGTTCTCGTGGACGACGAGGATCGCGGGCAGCCTGCCCTCCGCCTTCGCCGGCCGCACGAGATAGCCGCGCATCGTGCCGTGCCCCTGCGGCGAGGGGTACTCCTCGCGCGAGGTCTTCAGCCGGGCATCGTCGGCGGGGACCTGCTGCGCCTCGGCGAACTTCGGGTTGAGCGCGTCCAGCATCATCGCCGCCGTCATGCCACCGACGGCGTACTTGCGCGCCTTGTCGAGGAACCCGCGCCGGTCGATGGCGCCGTGCACGTAGGCGTCGAAGAGGATCAGGATCTCCGGGTCGAAGTCCCCGGCGGTGAGTCGGCGCTTCTCCTGCATCACTCCGTTCCTCCTGTCTGGAGCCGCTGCTCGCGGATCTCCCGGAACTCGTTGCCGGGCTTCCATTCGGGATACCGATCGGCGTTCGCGACGGCGTAGCCGATCTGCGCGAACAGCGCCATGTCCTCGACGGCGCCCCCGATGTTCCAGTGCGGCTTCACCTCGTCGGACGGCCGGTGGTAGTCCTCGCTGACCCAGCGCGTCCGCACCTCGTTCGCGTAGGTGTCCGGCTTCCCGATGAACTCCGTCCCATCGTCGGTGTAGAGGGCGGGCACGCCGCGCTTGGCGAAGTTGAAGTGGTCGGATCGGTAGTAGTAGCCCTTTTCCGGCTCGGGGTCGGGCCGGAGCGTCCGGTTCTGCGCCTCGGCGGCGTCGCGCAGGTAGTCGTCGAGATCCGAGGCGCCCATGCCGATCACGGTCACGTCGCGCGTGCGCCCGAACATGTTCATGCCGTCGATGTTGAGGGCGGCGAGCGTCTTCTCGAGCGGGTAGACGGGGAACTCGGCGTAGTACTGCGAGCCGAGCAGGCCCTGCTCCTCGGCGGTGACCGCGAGGAAGAGAATCGATCGCTTCGGCGGCGGCTGCACCTTCGTGTACCAGCGGGCGATCTCGATCAGCGCGGACGTGCCGGAGGCGTTGTCCATCGCGCCGTTGTAGATCGCGTCGCCGTCGACGGGCGTGCCGACGCCCAGGTGGTCCCAGTGCGCCGTGTAGATCACGTACTCGTCCTTCAGCTCGGGATCGCTGCCTTCGACCTTCGCCAGCACGTTGCGCGATTCGAGCTGCTCGAGCGTGTTGCCGAAGGCGATCGACGCCTTGACGCCGAGAGGCACGGGCTCGAACTCGCGCGTGACCGCCGCCTTCTTCAGGGCCTCGAAGTTCCGTCCCGCCAGGCGGAACAGCTCGACGGCGGCGTCGCGCGAGATCCAGCCCTCGACCGCGCAGCGCGACATGTTCCGGTCGGGCGTGACCAGATCGAACTGCTCGCCGGTGTTGTTCTGGACGACGGAGAAGGGATAGCCGGCGGGGCCGGTCTCGTGGATGACGAGGACGGCGGCGGCGCCGAGCTTCGCGCCGATCTCGAACTTGTACGTCCACCGCCCGTAGTAGGTCATCGCCTGACCGCCGAAGACCTCGGGATCGAGCGTCGACGGGTTCGCGGGATCCGGAACGGCCGGATCGTTGACGAGCATGACCAGCGTCTTGCCGCGGACGTCGAGGCCCTTGTAGTCGTCCCACTGATACTCCGGCGCCTGCACGCCGTAGCCGACGAACACCATGTCGGAGGCGTTCAGCGAGACGCGCTCGGTGACCCGCTTCGTCCACGGCACGACCTCGTCATGGAACTTCAGCACGCGCGTCTGCGACCCGCGCCGCAGGGTGAGATCCGGCCTGCCGTCGATGGTGATGCTGACGAGCGGAACCTTCTGGACATAGGTGCCGTCGGTGTTCCCCGGCTTCAGCCCGAGGGCGCGGAACTGCTCCTCGAGGTACGCCACGGTGAGGTCCTCGCCCGCGGTGCCGGGGGAGCGGCCTTCGAACCGGTCCGACGACAGCGTCTTGATGTGCTCGAGGAACGCGTTCCCGTCGATGGCGGGCGGTTCGGTGGCGGCGGTCGTGCCGCTGGAACAGGCGGCCGCCAGCAGCGCGGCGGCGAGGACGAGCGCGGTCATGAAGTGAGGCATGGCTAATCAGGTGCTGAAAGAACTCGATTGTATCCGCTTGATCTTTCTTTCCCGTTCATTTAGGATGGCGAAAATAAGACGAAACACGCTATGGCCACCGCTCACCCCCGTGCCGCCCTCGAATCCCTGCTTCGCGACCGGAAGCTCGACCGCACGCTGACCACGGCGCTGCCCGACGCGCCCCGGCATGAGGATGACGTCATCGCCACCGGCGTGGCCGGCCTCGACATGCAGCTGCTGGGCGGCCTCCCGCGCGGGCAGTTGTCGGAAGTCGTCGGACCGCGATCGTCCGGGCGCACCAGCCTGGTGCAGGGCCTGGTGGCTGGCGTGACACGAGGCGGAGAGCTGGCCGCAGTAGTCGACACGCTGGACCGCTGGGATCCGGCGGGGCTCGAGCCACACGGTGCGGACCTGACGCGCGTGCTCTGGGTACGGGGGCGTGACGTGCCGCTGACGCAGCTGAGCCTCGCGCCGGACTGGGAGCCCGCGCGTCCCGCGCCCGGCCGCCGGCGCCGCAGCCACGTGGCGCAGGCGCTCGATCGCGCGCTCAAGGCGGTGTCGCTGGTGCTGAACGCCGGCGGGTTCGGGCTCGTCGTGCTCGATCTGGCGGACGTCCCGATGGCGGTCGTGCGCGAGCTGCCGTTCACGACGTGGATGCGGCTGCATCGCATGCTCGAGGGCGGCAGCACGGCGTGCGTGATCCTCGGCGCCGAGCCGGTGGCGAGAAGCGCCGGCGGCGCGAGCATCCGCCTCCTGTCGCACCGGACGCCTGTGGCGGGGCCGATCTCCTTCCACGCGGGCGTCCGTGCGAGCCGTCGTCCGTTCATCGGCCGGGAAGCAGCGCTGCCGGGTCCAGGCACTGCGGCCACGTCTGCCTCCCGTACAGGGCCGGCTCCAGGTGTCGCGGCTCACGCTGGCCGCTGGAAGGGAAGTGTCCCTGCGGCGCGCCGTTTCGCCGGCCTCGCGGCGGACGCCTCCGTCGTCCGCGCGCACCGCGCGGGCCAGACCACCGAACGGGTGCTGCTGTCGTTCGGAACGTGAGGTAGGGCGCGCTCGTCCGCCTTCGCGCCCATGTTGTTTCGGCGCTTCGGCGAGACCTCGACGGAGCTCGCCTCGTTTAGCCTTCGAGCGAAGTCGGGCCGAGCGCGCCGTGCTGGTGCGGCGGCTTCGGCGAAGCCGCCCTACCGGGCACCTGATTGACCTGCCAGGACCTGCTGCACCTGTTGGCACCGTTGGCACCCGTTGGCACCCGTTGGCACCTGTTGGCACCCGTTGGCACCCGGTAATCATGTTCGCCTGCCTTCTCCCCGCCGCCCGAACCGCGTGGGGCAGGGCTTCAGCCCTGCAGGAGACCGCGTGGGGCAGGGCTTCAGCCCTGCAGGAGACCGACGCCGACACCGCGACTGCGCTGCTCGCCGTCGCGCAGGGGTTCTCGCCGCGCGTGGAGCGGATGGGCGACGTGGTGGTGTGCGATCTCTCCGGGCTCCAGCGCCTGTTCGGTACGGCACGCGACATCGCGGAGGAGCTACGCCGTGACGCCGCGGATCGCGGACTGCCCGTTCGTGTGGCCGTGGCTGCCACCCGTACGGCCGCGCGCCTGCTGGTCTACGGACGTCCCGGGATCACGGTGACCGAGCCGGGCGAGGAAGCCGCGTCGCTGGCGCCGCTTCCGCTCGCTGTGCTCGGCCGGCTGGTCCTGGTCGATCTGCCTCCGGGGCCGCAGACGCCCGCGTCCCCCTCGCGCTTCTACCGTACGTTGCCGGCGCGCCGCATGGCTCGCGACGAGCGGCACGAATATGAAGATCTGCTGGCCACGCTCGGGCGATGGGGGCTCCGCACGCTGGGCGATCTCGCGGCGTTGCCGCCGGCGGATCTCTCCCAGCGGCTCGGCCAGGAGGGCGTGGCGCTGCAGCGGCTCGCGCGCGGCGAAGACGCCGGTCCGCTCGTACCGCTCCTGCCCGACGAGCGGTTCGAGGGGCATCTCGATCTCGAGTGGCCCATCGAGGGGCTCGAGCCGCTGTCGTTCGTGCTCGGGCGCCTTCTCGATCCGATCAGCGAGCACCTCGAGCGCCGCGGGCGCGCCGCCGCCGCGATTGTTCTCACCCTGCGGCTCGTCTCGCGCGACACGCACGAGCGGCGGCTGCAGCTTCCGGCGCCGATCCGCGACGCGAAGGTCCTGCGCACGCTGATGCTGCTGGATCTGGAGTCGCACCCGCCCTCCGGCGGCGTCGACGCCGTCACCGTCCGCATCGAGCCGACGCCCGGACGCGTGCTGCAGCACTCGCTGCTCGAGCGCGCGCACCCGAAGCCCGAGCAGCTGACGACGCTGCTCGCGCGCCTCTCGGCGCTCATGGGACACGACCGCTGCGGCGCCCCGCGTCTCCCCGACACCCATCGTCCCGGCGCGTTCGAGATGACGCCGTTTGCCGCCACTCATCCACCGAGCCTCGCCGCCGCCCGGCCGCCGAGCCACCCAGCCACGCGGCAACCCGGCCTGCGCCGCTACCGGCATCCCGTGCCCGTCCGCGTCGCGCTCGACGGCGATCGTCCGGCGCGCGTCATTGCCGATCGCACCGGCATCGCGTCGGGCCACGTCCAGGCCTGCGCCGGCCCGTGGCGCACGTCAGGGGAGTGGTGGACCGACGGCTGGCAGCGCGACGAGTGGGACGTGGCACTGGACGACGGAACCGTGTGCCGGATCTTTCGGGACGGCGCGACGCAGGGGTGGTTCATGGACGCGGTGGTGGATTGAGGTCCCACCCGGGGGAGCCGCGGTCAGCCGCGTGCGCGGGCCCGGACGGCCCGCATCACCGCGTCGGCCGGAAACCCCTGTCGCACGAGCGCGGCCATGACGCGGCGGCGCGCGGCGGGATCGCTCAAGGAGACGGAGCCGCGCAGCCGGCGGTCGAGCGCGCGATCGAGCAGCGCCCCCTCGTCCACCTCACCGAAGACGTCCGAGACCGCTTCTTCCGCGATGTCAGGGGCAATGCCGATGGCCGTGAGCTCCCGCAGGACGCGGGCGCGGCCCTGGCGCTTCACCTGTGCGCGCGTGCGCGCGAGCGCGCGGGCGACGCGCGCGTCGTCGATGGTGCGCGAAGAGAGCAGGCGATCGACGGCCTGGTCGATGGCGGTCCGTGAGAACCCGCGCCGCTGGAGGCGCTGGCGGACGCCGGCGGCCGGCAGCTCGCGTCCCGCGAGCATCCGGAGCGCGGCCGTCCACGCCGCCTGCGCGGAGTCGGGATCGGGCTCCTGGCGCCTGCGCATCGACTGATTGTAGTCGTCCGCCTTCGCCGCGCGCCGACCAGGCTGCTATGGCGAGGGTGGGCTCCCGACCTCTCAAGAGCCGAAGCGCGTGATCTCCGGCTTGCCGAGGCCCGGCTTGCCGACGACCCTCGAGGGGCCCGGCTTGCCCGAGCCCCCGCCCGGCATGACCTGACCGGCCATCTGATCGCGTGCCTCGTCGGAGCTCGTCGAGATCCCCTGCACCTTCAGCTTGAACTCGTCGGTGTTCGAGGCCCAGCGGAGCGCCTCGTCGTAGGTGATGAGTTCCTGCTGGAAGAGGCTGAAGATCGCCTGATCGAACGTCTGCATCCCGTATTGCGACGTGCCCGCGGAGATGGCCGTGTGGATCAGGTGCGTCTTCTCCTTGTCGACGATGCAGTCGCGGATGAAGGGCGTGGTGATCATGACCTCCACGGCGGCGCAGCGCGCCTTGCCGTCCGCCCGGGGGATCAGGCGCTGCGAGATGACCGCCTTCAGCACGCTGGCGAGCTGCAGGCGCACCTGCTTCTGCTGGTGCGGCGGGAACACCGCGATAATGCGGTTGATCGTCTCGGTCGCGTCCAGCGTGTGCAGCGTGGAGAATACGAGGTGGCCGGTCTCGGCGGCCAGCAGCGCCGTCTCGATCGTCTCGAAGTCGCGCATCTCGCCGACGAGGATGACGTCCGGGTCCTGTCGGAGCGCGCTGCGCAGCGCGTGCGCGAACGAGCGCGTGTCGACCGACACTTCGCGCTGGTTGATGATGGCCCGGTTGTCCCGCTGCAGGAACTCGATCGGGTCCTCGACGGTCATGATGTGCGCGCACCGCGTCGAGTTGATGTGATCGATCAGCGCCGCGAGCGTGGTGCTCTTGCCGCTGCCGGTGGTCCCCGTGACGAGCACGAGCCCGCGCTCCTCGGCCGCGATGGTCTTCAGCACCGGCGGCAGCGCGAGCTGGTCGATCGTCTGGATCGTCATCGGGATCACGCGCAGGACGAGGCCGATCGTGCCGCGCTGCTGGAAGACGTTGCAGCGGAAGCGTCCAAGGCCGGGAACGCTGTAGGCGAGGTCGATCTCCTGGCTGTCCTTGAATTTCTGCCGCTGGGCCGTGGACATCACTGCCGCGGCCATGGCGACCGTGTCCTCGTGATCCAGCCGGCGGTCGCCGGCGGCGGGGACGAGTTCTCCCCGCACCCGCATCATCGCGTAGCTGCCCACCTTCAGGTGGAGGTCCGAGGCGCCGTGCTCGACGGCGATCTTGAGCAGGTCGTTGACGTGCATGGTCTCCCAGCAGGGGTAGGGCGCGCTCGCCGAGCGCGCCGATCACAGGCGCGGGCCGCCTGAAGGCGGCCCCTACGGTCCCCACGATCAGGGCGGCCTCGCCGGGGCCGCCGTGGACGAAGCTGCAGGGATGTTGCGCGCTCGGCCGAGCGCGCCCTACCTGCCAGCGCCAGCTGCCAGCTGATCAGGCCTGTGCGCGCGCGGTCGCCGCCGCGCCGGGGTGGGCAGGTTCCAGATCGACCGGCGTCAGCCAGCCGTGCGTATCGGGCACCTCGCCGTTCACGACCTCGAAGAACGCGCGGTGCAGCGCGGCGGTCACCGGACCCCGCGTGCCGCTGCCGACCTCGATCTTGTCTATCGACCGGATCGGGGTGATCTCCACAGCCGTGCCGACGAAAAACGCCTCATCCGCCAGGTAGAGCGCCTCGCGCGGGATGAGCTCCTCGCGAACCTCGAAGCCGAGGCCGCGGGCGATGGTGATGACGCTGTCCCGTGTAATGCCGGGCAGAATCGACGCGTTCGCGACCGGCGTGTAGAGGACGCCGTTGCGCACGAGGAAGATGTTCTGGCCGCTGCCCTCGCTGACATAGCCGTGCACGTCGAGGGCGATCCCTTCGGCGTATCCGTCGAGCACGGCCTCCATCTTGATGAGCCCCGCGTTGGCGTAGTTCGCGGTCGACTTGGCCATTGCCGGGAACGTGTTCGGCGCCATGCGGTTCCACGAGCTGACGCACACGTCCACGCCGTTCTGCGCGTCCGCGCCCAGGTACGCGCCCCACTCCCAGACCATGATGGCCGCGTCGACGGGGCAGGGCATGGGGTTCACCCCCAGCCCGGAATAGCCGCGGTACATGATCGGGCGGATGTAGCAGGCCTTGAGGCCGTTCTCCCGAATCGTGGCCTCGATCGCCTGCGCCCAGCCCTTGCGGTCGAGCGGCGATTCCATGCGGTAGATCTTCGCGGAGTTCATCAGGCGAACGACGTGATCATCCAGCCGGAAGCAGGCCGAGCCCGTCGGCGTCGAGTAGCACCGCGCGCCCTCGAAGACCCCGGTTCCGTAATGGATCACGTGGGACCCGATGTGGATGCGGGCATCCGCCCAATCCACGAATGAGCCGTTCATCCAGATCTTTCCGCTGCCGAACGCCATGGAATTCACTCCTGAGAGGTGCGCGCCGGGGATGCGACACCGGCCGCCAGAGGCGGGGACCCGGAAATTCTAGCACCTGACGCCCGGCAGATAAATGCCGTGGTCTCGAGCCGGTCTGTTACTGGGATTCTCCGCAGAACGGGCACCGGGAAGTGCGGGCGTGGAGCGGTTTCCGGCAGTGCCAGCAGAAGCGCCCCGGCGGCGTGTCCCGCGGATGCGCCGGCATCCCCCGGTCCCCGGCCGGCACGGCTGCCTGTACCGGCGTGGCGCGCGGGGTCACGCGCGCCGGACGGCTGCGCTCGCCCCGGAAGGCGAGCAGGTCGGCGAGCAGGTCGCCCGCACGCTGATACCGCGCGGCGATTTCAGGAGCCATCGCCCGGAGGACGACGTCGTTGATCGTCTTCGGCACCTTGGGGTTCCTGAGGCGGGGCGGGGAGACCAGCTCGCCCGTCATCAGCTTCTCGATGTCTCCAGGCGCCGGCGTCTCGTACGGCAGCATCCCCGTGAGCATCTGGTACATCGTCACGCCCAGGGAGTAGATGTCGGACGCAAAGACCGCCTTGCCGTGGAACTGCTCGGGCGCCATGTAGGGCGGGCTGCCGATGACGGTCGTCCCGTGCGCGGCGATCTCCAGGAAACGTGAGGTGCCGAAGTCCGCGACCTTCACGAGGCCGTTCTCGGTCACGAGCACGTTGCCGGGCCGCAGGTCCCGGTGCAGCACGCCCTGCTGGTGGGCGTGATCGACGGCGTTGCAGATCTGACAGGTGAAGTCGAGAGCGCGGGTCAGTTCGAGCGCACCCTCGCGCATGATGAGGGCCTCGAGCGTATCGCCGGGGACGTACTCCATGACGATGAAGAAGACGCCCTCCTGCTTCTCCGCCGTCAGCACCGAAACGATGTTCGGATGGCTGAGCGCGGCGAGCAGGCGCGGCTCCTGCAGCAGCTCGCCGAAATCGAGCCCGTGCTGCCGGTGCGGCACCTTGATGGCAACCTTCTTGTCGATCCAGGTGTCTTCGGCGAGGTACACGGTGCCGAACCCGCCGCTGCCGAGAGGAGAGATGATCCGGTACTTGCCGATCGTCTGACCGCGGAAGAACATCCCACGCGGAGTATACGCTACGGTTCCGTCTGACCTTTTCCCTTTTTCCTTTTTCCTTCTTCCTTTTTCCTTTCTATGATGCCCCCGTGCCTCATCGCTTCTACGCGCCCGCGCTCGATGCCGAGGCCGATCGCTGGGCGCTCGGCGGGGACGAGGCCCGGCATCTGAGCCGCGTGCTTCGTCTGGGCGCCGGCGCCGAGGTCCGCGTCTTCAACGGCCGCGGCCTGGAGCGCGCGGCCGTCGTCGACCTCATCACGGGGGGCGAGGTCGTGCTCAGGCTCGGCGCCGCGCTGCCCGCCGCCCGCGAGCTCCCGTTCCCGCTCACGCTCGTGCAGGCCCTGCTGAAGGGTGACGCGATGGACGCCGTCGTCCGCGACGCGACGATGCTCGGCGTGACGTCGATTCAGCCGATGTCGACCGGGCGCGGCGAGGTGCCGGCCGCCTCGATGGCTAAAGGCGGCAGGCGCGGGCGCTGGCAGCGTATTGCCGTCAGTTCGGCGAAGCAGTGCGGACGGGCCGTCGTCCCCGACGTCCGCGAGCCGATCGCGCTCAGCGAGGCGTTGACCCGAGCACAGCCCGGGCTCCTAGTCTTTCTGACGGAGCCCTCGTCGCGCGCCGGCGCCGGGCGGCTGGGCGATCTCACGCCGCCACGCGACGAAGCGGCCGTCTTCGTCGGTCCGGAGGGCGGCTGGACGGAGGAAGAGATCGCGGCTGCAGCAGCGGCCGGAGCCCATCTGGTCACCCTTGGCGAGCGGACGCTTCGCGCGGATGCGGCCGCGCTCGTCGCGCTGCCCGTCCTGTTGTACGCATGGGGTGTTCTGTGATCCCCGGCGATCGGCGGACGGCCGCGCCGCCACGGCGCTGGCCGCTCCTACCTTCGTGCGCGCATCAGCGCCGCGGCCCAGCCCTCTTCGGTCTCGATCGCCTCGCACGCGGCGCGGTCCGCAAAGGCTCCGATGACGGTATCGGATTCGTGCGTCTGGAATCCTGACACCACGAGGCGCCCGTGCGGTCCCGCGCACCTCAGCAGCGTTGACGCGGATGCGACGAGCGCCGCGCTTGTGAGATTCGCGAGCACGAGGTCCGCCGTTGCGACCAGGCCGCTCAGGTCGGCGTTGATGAAGCGCACGCGCTCTCGCACCGCCTCGTTCAGTCCCAGGCTCTCTTCGGCCGACGCCAGCGCGTCAGGGTCGACGTCGATGCCCATCACGTCCGATGCCCGGAGCTTCGCGGCGGCGATGGCGAGGACGCCCGAGCCCGTGCCCACGTCCAGCACGCGCTTGCCTGCGCAGCCGATACGCTGGAGCAGGCGCAGGCACAGCCTCGTCGTCGCGTGATGGCCGGTGCCGAAGCCCATCGAGGGCCGGATGAGGACGAGGAGATCGTCCGGCGCGGGAGATGGCGGAAGATCCCAGGGCGGCGCGACGATGATGCGGCCGATGCGGACGTGACGGAGATCAGCCTGCGAACGGACCGCCCAGTCCTCGTCCGGCACGTCGACGGGCGCGATCGCCAGGCCCTCGAGACCGGGCTGCTGCGCGAGCGCCCGCTGCGCCTCGTCCCGCGCGAGGGGCGAGGCAAAGAAGACGCGCCACGTGTGTGTGGAATCGGACTCGATCTCGTGGATGGCCGTGGGGGAGAGATCGTGCAGCTCGGCGCTGATCAGATCGCCGAGATCAGCGTCAGCGGGAAAGCGCAGATCGAGGGCCGGGGAGGTCACGTCCGCAGGGGCGCTCCGCACGCCCGGTGTGCTCTTACCCGAAGATATCCTTCACCCGCTCGAAGATGTTCCGTTCGTCGGCCTCCTGGGGCTTCGGCTCGAACTTCTCGGCGGGCAGCGCCTTCGCGAGCTGCTCCAGCGCGGCCTTCTGCTCGCGGGAGAGCTTCTTCGGGACGATCACCTGCACCGCGACGAGCAGATCGCCGCGGCCGCGTCCCGAAACGTCGGGCATTCCCTTTCCCTTCAGCCGCAGCGTGGTCCCCGACGGCGTGCCGGCGGGAACGGTCATCGTCTCCTGTCCGCCGAGCAGCACGGGGACGGCGATCTCGCCGCCCAGGGCGAGGGTGGTGAAGTTCACCGGCACCTCGCACTGCAGATCGTTGCCGTCCCGCCGGAAGAACTCGTGCTCCTGCACCTGGACGACGACGTAGAGGTCGCCGGAAGGACCGCCGAGCGCGCCCTGCTCGCCTTCGCCCTGGAGGCGCAGCCGCTGCCCGGTCGCGATGCCGGGGGGGATCTTCACCGTGAGCTTGCGTTCCTTGAGCACGCGGCCGCTGCCGGCGCACGTCGTGCACGGCTGCTTGATGATCTGGCCGGCGCCGCGGCATTGAGAGCACGTGCGCGTGACGGTGAAGAACCCCTGCTGGTAGCGGAGCTGGCCGCGGCCGTGGCAGGCCGGGCACGTCGTGCGGCCGGTTCCGGGAACGGCGCCGCTGCCGGAGCACGTCTCGCAGGTCTCCGCGCGCGGGATGAGGATGCTCGTCTCGGTTCCCTTCGCCGACTCCTCGAACGAGATCTCGAGGTCGTAGCGCAGGTCGGCGCCTCGCTGGGGTCCGCTGCGCCGCCGCGCGCCGCCGAACATCTCGCCGAAGCCGAAGATGTCGCCGAGGCCGCCGAAGATGTCGCCGAAGTCCGCGAAGATCGTCGGGTCGAAGCCCGCACCGGCGCCCGCGCCCGCCGCGCCCACGCCTGCGTGGCCGTAGCGGTCGTACAGGCTCCGCTTCTGCGGATCCGCCAGCACCGCGTAGGCCTCGGCCGCCTCCTTGAACTTCTCCTCGGCCTCCTTGCTGCCCTGGTTGCGGTCCGGATGGTACTTCAGCGCGAGCTTGCGATACGCGCTCTTGATGTCGGTCTCGTTCGCGCCGCGCGCGAGCCCGAGGATCTCGTAGTAGTCGCGCTTCGTCACGCCTTCGCCACCTTCACCATCGACGGGCGCAGCAGACGATCACCGAGCAGGTAGCCACGCCGCAGCTCCTCGACGACTTCACCGTCCTCGTGCCCGGGGACGGACTCGTAGGTGACCGCCTGGTGCAGGCGGGGGTCGAACATGGCGCCCACCGCGTCGATGGGCCGTACGCCGCGCCGCTGCAGCAGATCCGCCAGCTGACGGTGAATGATGGCTACTCCCTCCCTGTACGCCGAGTCGGCCGTGTCCGCCTCGAGCGCGCGCTCGAAGTCATCGACGATCGGGAGCAGCTCCTCGATGAGGCCCGCCACGGCGCGCTCCGACACGTCCCGCCGGTCGCGATCGGTCCGCTTGCGAAAGTTGTCGAACTCGGCGGTCACGCGCAGCAGGCGTTCGTAGTGCTCGTCCCGCTCGCGCTCGAGCTGGGCGACACGAGCGTCGGCCGCCGGCGCGGGATTGGCTGCCTCGCCCGTGTCCGGCGGTGCGCCGGCGTCGGAGGACCGATCGGGCGCGTCGGCGTCGGCGGGCGTTGCTCCGCCACGATGATGATCGTTCATGCGTGCGTCCCTGAAAGTTCCCCGCCGGTGCGGCGGAAGAGCCGGCCTCAGCTCGCAGTCTGCAGGACCCGCGAAACCGCCCGCGCCACGCCGTCCACCATGGCAATCGCCCGGGAGTAACGCATCCGGCGCGGACCGATGACGCCGACGCTGCCGGTGCTGCGGCCGTCGTAGTACGTGGATGTAATCAGACTGAACGGCTGCAGGTGCGGATCGCTGTGCTCCGCGCCGATTACGACCGTGAGGCCGGGGCCGTCCAGGTACTCCGTCAGCAGCCGGACCAGACGCTGTTTCTCCTCCATCAGCTCCAGCAGCGCCCTGAGCGTTCCGAGCGTGACGCCGCCGTCCTCCTCCGCCGAAGCGTCGTTCAGCAGTGACGCCGCGCCTTCCACGAAGAGACGCTGTTCGCCCGAATCCTCGAGCATCCGGCTCGCCAGTTCGAGCGCGCGCGCCATCAACCGGTCGTACAGGGTGCGCTCCTGCATCAGCCGCGCCACGACCTGCTCGCGCACGGTGCTCAGCGGGACCCCGCCGAAGTCGCGGTTGAGGTACTCGGCCGCGCGGCGCAGTTCGTCGGGGCTCATCGGGTCCCCGATCTCCACGACTTTCTGTGCGATCTGGCCCCCCCGCGCCACGAGGACCACCAGCACCTTGGCCGCCGCCAGCGAGATGAATTCCACCCGCTCGAGGCGCGCGTCTTCCGCCGGCGCCGCCAGCGCGAAGCCCACGTGGTTGGACTCGGTGGAGAGCATGTGCGACACCTGCGCGAGCAGGTCGTGCAGCAACGGATCCCCGCCAGCCTCGCGCCGCAGCCGCTCGGCCACCTCGTCGACCGACCGGATCGCGCGGCGCGACCCGAGCAGCAGATCGACGTAGAACCGGTAGCCGCGGTCGGTCGGGACGCGCCCGGCGGAGGTGTGCGGCTGGCGCACGAACCCCTGCCGCTCGAGATGGGACAGGATGTTCCGCACCGTCGCGGATGAGACGCCGAGCCCCCGTCTCGCCACCGTGATGGACGCGACAGGCTCTCCCGTCTGGATGTATTCACGCACCACCGTCGCCAGAATGCGGCCCGACCGGGGTGTCAGCGGATCGGTACTCATTAGCAGTCGCCAGCCCTGAGTGCTAAGCCCCATCATTATACGGGATACGGGAGACGGGAGACGGGATCCCGGATCCCGGATCCCGTCTCTATAATGCCCCCATGTCCCCCGAGGTCCTCACCTCGCTCCAGGACGCCTTCGCCCGCGGCGAATCGGTGGCGCTCGTGACGATCGTCTCGGCGAGCGGCTCGACGCCGCAGCGCGTCGGCGCGAAGATGATCGTCCACCCCGACGGCCGGACCGTGGGGACGATCGGCGGCGGCTGCTATGAGAGCGACGCGCTCGGGCGGGCGCGAGAGGTCCTCCGCACGCGCACGCCGGTGCTCGTGCAGTACGACCTCAACGACGATGTGGCGGAAGAGACGGGACTGATCTGCGGTGGGCAGATGCAGGTCTTCATCGAGCCTCTCGAGCCGCCGCCGGCGCTCTACATCGTCGGCGCCGGACACGTGGGACACCAGCTCGGGCGCCTCGCGCCGGCGGTCGGCTTTCGCGTGCACGTCCTGGACGACCGTGAGAAGTTCGCGAACCGCGAGCGGTTTCCGGCGGCCGACGCCGTCCACGTCGCCGGCATCGGCGACTGGCTCGCCGGCGCCGACCTGCCGCCCTCGGCGTACCTGGTCATCGTGACGCGAGGACACCGCCACGACTTCGACGCGCTGAAGGCGGTGGCCGGGCGCAACCTCCGGTACGTGGGCGTCATCGGCAGCCGCGCCAAGATGGCGCGGCTGGTGGACCTGCTGCTCGCCGACGGCGTGCCGGCCGGGTGGCTGCGCGAGCTGCACGCGCCGATCGGCGTCGACATCGGCGCGGTCACGCCGGAGGAGATCGCCGTGTCGATCCTCGCGGAGCTGATCGCGGTGCGCCGGGGGAAGACGTCGGACGACGCGGCGCGCCCGCTGCAGTGGGCCGCGCCGGCGCTCAGGGAGTAAATTCCGTCAAGGAAGAAGGAACAAGGAAAAAGGAACAATGCTCCCGTTCCTCGTCCGCTCGCTGCGGCCCGAGGAGATCCGCCATTGCGCGTCTGGATCTCGCTGCCTCTCTCACCTCAGAGCAGTTCTGTGAGGGCATTCTTCCTTTTTCCTTCTTCCTTCTTCCTTTTTCCTCCCTACCATGCGTGCAGCTCGCAGTACGCCTGCGGCTCCGCTCCCTCCAGAAACGCTTCGCTCAGCACGCGCGGACAGGCCGGCATCGCCAGGCGTCCCGTATCCCGGTCGATGTGGTGCCAGACGATGCCGTCGGGCGCATCGAAGGGGCGGTTGCCATGGCCGGCGAGCGCGCGCGACATGAACTGCGTCCAGATCGGCAGCGCCGCTTCGGTCCCGCTCAGGCCGAGCGGCCGGTTGTCGTCGAGCCCCACCCAGACCACCGTCAGCAGCTCCGGCGTGAACCCGACGAACCAGGCATCCCGCAGATCGTTGGTCGTGCCGGTCTTGCCCGCCGCATCGAACGAGAAGCCGGCCGCGCGGGCGCCCACGCCGGTCCCCTCGTCGATCACGCTCTTCATCATGTTCGTGACCAGGAACGTGGTGTCCGCCCGCGCGATGCGGCGCGGCGAGGGAGGCTCGAGCGCCTGCTCCCGGCCGCCGCTCACAACCTGCCTCAGCACGCGCAGCGGCCGGAGGACGCCGGCGTTCGGGAAGATGGTGTACGCCGTGGCGATGTCGTAGGGGGACGCCTCGAACACGCCCAGCGTGATCGACGGATACGCCCGGGGGGCGGCGCCGACGCCCACTCGGCGCCACAGGGCGGCCACCTTGTCGAAGCCCGCCAGCTCCGCCACGTGGATCGTCGCGAGATTGCGCGAGAGCGCGAGCGCGCGCCGCAGCGTGATCGCGCCGTCGTACTCGTCCTCGTAGTTGCCCGGGTTCCACACCTGCTGCGCGAACTCGATCGCCGCCGGTTCGTCCATCACCATGGTCGCCGGCGTGACGTCGAGCCGCCCCTCGGCGGCCGCCCGCTCGAAGGCGGCGAGATAGACGAACGGCTTGAAGACGGAGCCGGGCTGGCGCCGCGCGTTCACGGCGCGGTTGAACTGCGAGCGGTTGTAGGAGCGCCCGCCGACCAGCGCCAGCACGTCGCCGGTGGCCGGATCCACCGCGATGAGCGCCGCCTGCGGCTCGCGCCGTCCCTTGCGCCGCGAGAGCAGCTTGTCCACGCGCAACAGGCCGTCTCGGAGCGCGTCCTGGGCGTCGCGCTGCATCTGCAGATCGAGCGTCGTGTAGACGTCGAGCGCCGTCGCCTGTCCTGCCACGTGGGGCAATCGATCGGCGAGCGCCTGCCCGACGAGATCGACGAAGTACGGCGCCTGGGCCTCCAGCGCGCGCGCCACGACCCTCAGCGGCTCGCTGATCGCCCGCCCGGCCGTGGACTCGTCGATGAATCCCGCCTCGACCATGGCCCGCAGGACGACGTTGCGGCGTTCGCGGCACCGCTCGGCCGCATGGAACGGAGAAAGAACGGCGGGGGACTGGATGACGCCGGCAATCGTGGCCGCCTCGCTGAGCGACAGGTTGCTGACATCCTTGCCGAAGAACAGGCGCGCGGCCTCGGCCAGGCCGTGAATCGCGAACGATCCGCGCTGCCCGAGATAGACCTCGTTCAGATACAGCTCGAGGATCTCGTCCTTCGAGGCCTTCCGCTCCAGCAGCAGCGCCATGAACTGCTCCTGGAGCTTCCGGCGCAGCGACTTCTCCGGGGTGAGAAAGAAGTTCTTGACGAGCTGCTGCGTCAGCGTGCTGCCGCCGACCAGGTACGGCCGATCGCCGCGGATGTTCGTGACGATCGCCCCGACCGTCCGGACAGGATCGACGCCGAAGTGCGAGTAGAAGCGCCGGTCCTCAATCGCCAGCACGGCCTGGACGGCGCGCTCCGGGATCTTTTCCAGCGGGACCTGCCGCCGCTTGGCGCGTCCGGTGCTCATCAGCGCGGTCAGCAGCGGCGTATCCAGCGTCACGCGCGACGCCCGCTTGCCGGCGACGTCGAGGGCCGTGATCGTCAGGATCCGTGTAGAAACGGTGCCGGCCTTCGTGACCGGCGGCTCCTGCAGCCGGACGACCACCCGGTGCCCGCGATGCTCGCCCGTGCGCGGGATCAGCACGACCTCTTCGCGCGTGACCGCGAACTCGCCCGGGCTCAGGGCCCGGCTGCGCTCCGTGTAGCCAAGGTCGTTGAGCCGCTCGATGAGCTGCCGGCGCGACATCGCCTGCCCGCGCCAGAGGTCGACGGGCCGGGCGAACACCCGCGGAAGGACGCGATCGCGCTCGCCGTGCAG